>OCVV012825726.1_pt1 | contig 26605 bp, 29 predicted proteins | sample 1539721 | NCBI WGS metagenome assembly OCVV01 (sample SAMN02144230, study PRJEB22623) | gut metagenome | biome: sheep rumen | host: Ovis aries | place: New Zealand | reverse complement strand
CGCAAATTTGGCGCACTGCGAACAAAGACGGGGACATTTGACGAAAAATATTATTATTCAGTATTGCGTAATGTCCCCTTTTGTTCTAGATTAAATTTGCATTATTAATCTTGACTTTGTTATTCTAAGAATATAAAATTACTATGATTATAATATTAAATATAAGGAGGAATTAGTTATGCCACTAGTAACAACTAAAGAAATGTTTCAAAAATCAATGGAAGGTCATTATGCAATAGGAGCTTTCAATATTAATAATATGGAGTTTATTCAAGCAATTACTGATGCTGCTGAAGAAGCAAAATCTCCAGTTATTTTGCAAGTTTCATCAAGCGCTATCAAATATGCAAGAATAGGATATTTAAGAAAGATGGTTGAAGCTGCAGTTGAAAGTACAAGCATTCCAATTGCTTTACACTTAGATCATGGTCCAGATTTTGAAACTTGTAAAATGTGTATAGATAACGGATTTACATCTGTAATGATAGATGCTTCAAAATATGATTTCGAAGAAAATGTTAGAATTACAAAAGAGGTAGTTGACTATGCACATAGTCATGGTGTTGTTGTTGAAGCAGAACTTGGAACATTAGCAGGAGTTGAAGATGAAGTTAGTGTTAATGAAGATGATGCTAGATATACCAACCCAGATCAAGCATATGAATTTGTACAAAGAACTGGAGTTGATTCTCTTGCAATTGCAATTGGTACAAGCCATGGAGCATACAAATTTAAGGGAGATGCTAAACTAAGATTTGATATTTTGGCAAAGGTTAAAGAAAAATTGCCAAACACACCAATTGTTTTACATGGTGCTTCTACAGTTATACCTGCATTAGTTGATATGTGTAATAATAATGGAGCAAATATTCCTGGAGCAAAGGGTTGTCCAGATGAAATGCTTAAACAAGCTGGAGAAAATGGAGTATCAAAAATAAATGTTGATACAGATTTGAGATTAGCTATGACAGCACAAATTAGAAGAGTATTTAATGAATCACCTGAAGTATTTGATCCAAGAAAATACTTAGGCCCTGCAAGAGATGAAATTAAGGCTACAGTTTTACATAAAATTAATAATGTTTTTTGTAGCAGTAATAAAGCATAATTTAACAATAGGAGTTGAGAGTTTTGCAAGAGACTACTGAGAAAAAAAATAAACTTACTGAACAAGAATATATTTTAAAAGCAGCAAGTTTATATGGATTAGAGCCATATGAAATTAAAGATTTGGAAAAAGACCTAGATGGTACTTTTCCAAATCCATTTATGAGAAGAAAATATCATGATTTATTTGACTTATACAAGGTTTATAAGAGTACAGAGTATAATGATCATATCGATACTGATGATGATGGAATTATTTCTTTAAATCAGTATTCATATAAAGTTTCAAGAAGAAGACTTAATAATAGTGTAATAGGTAAGGGATGGATAATTAGTTCAAATTTGGATGCATATCTTATTGTACCACCAGCAAAGGTACTTTATGATATAGCACCTGTATACAATAATATTGCTGAAAAAAATAATTATCTTATACCATGGCTTGCTAGACAAGTTGGTATTCCTGCTGTTGTTTATTATCGAGCAGAAAAAATAGATCCAAAATCTAGTGATATTAATTATATGAGGCTTACTAAAAATTTTATTAGTGAAGATGAAAGTTTGATAATGGCAAATACTTTTATAAAACCACCAAATCTTAAAGGTAAAAAAACTGGTTCTATTGGTATAGATACTGATAAGATGATAGATTCTACAGTTAAGTTCATAAAAAAGCATTATAAGAAGAATGGGTTATCTGCTAAAGAAGCAAAGGAAGATTGCGAGGAAATTAGAAAAGGCATTATAAAACAAACAATATTCAATAAACTTGGTTTTAATCGTAATGAGGATAATGACCAATGGGGACTTATTGAAGATTTAAATACTCATAAGTTAAGATTAGCACCAATATTTAATTATAATTATTTTGCTAATGTTGAATCTAGACATGTTAGATGCTGTAGAAAAGCACATAAGAGTGATAGAATAGAAGATATTATGTTATGGTATTCTAATGAGCCATGGTTCAAAAAATGGGTAGATGAAGAACTCGTTTCTTTAGATATAGATCAAGCTGAACAAAAAATGAATGAAAAAACTGGAGAAACGCTTTCTGATGAAGAAAGAGAGTATTATAAACTAGTTATTATGGATAAGATGCATTCTAAAGTTGTTGGAGTTTCTGAGTTGGGGTATGATACCGATAAAGTTGAAGAAGCAAGAACAGATAGTCGTGTAGATAGAGTGATGAGAAAGTTAGGTATTAGAAGGAATATGCCTAAACCACCAGATGGTAGTGAAGGCCCAAGCGATCCAACTAGATAAAAAAATATCAAGTAATTTAAAAAAATTACTTGATATTTTTTTTAAGAGCTCTTTGTATTTTCATATCTGCATCTTTTTTTGCCATATCTTCACGTTTGTCATATAGCTTTTTACCTTTACCAATTCCTATCTCGACTTTTAAATAGTTTTTCTTGAAATATAATCTAGTTGGAACAAGAGAAACTCCTTTTTGAGATATCATTCCAAATAGTTTATTAATCTCGCGTTTCTTTAAAAGAATTTTTCGTGTACGGAGTGGGTCTTTATTGTAGATATTCCCAAATTCATATGGACTTACATGCATTCCAACTATGTAGGCTTCACCGTTTTTTATAATGATGTAAGAATCTTTTATATTAACTTTACCATTTCTAATCGATTTTATTTCAGTACCTGTAAGAACAATCCCAGCCTCTAAAGTGTTTTCAATACTATAATTATGGAATGCTGTCGGATTTTTTGCTACAAGTCTATCTTCTTTATCAGTTTTCATGAGTATCTCCTTAAGTATAAATCGTGGTAAACATCATTACACCACAATTTGATTATACAATTTTTACATTCTAAAAACAAGAGAATTATTGATTTATGAGGTAAGTAATGATAAAATTTCCTGTAATTAGGGTAAATACAATTGAGGAGATGTTAATATGATAGATGTAGATATACAGGAAATGGCTAATTACTGCTTAAATTGTAAGAATAAGCCATGTAGTAATCAGGGGTGTCCAATGCATACTCCGATTCCAGATTTTATAGATTGTATTAGAAATGAAAAAATAGACTATGCCTATAAAATACTTACGGATAATAATATTTTTTCACATATTTGCAGTATTGTATGTCCACAAGAAAAACAATGTGAAAGTAAATGCGTAAGAGGCATCAAAGGAAATCCGGTTTCAATAGGAAAACTTGAAGAATTTGTTAATCAGACAGCCAAAGAAGACCATTTAGTTATTCTTAGAGACAAAAAAGAAAATAACGGTAAAAAAGTTGCTATTATTGGAAGTGGTCCAGCAGGATTGGAGTGTGCATATGATTTAGCACTTGCGGGATTTGAAGTCGATGTGTTTGAAAAAGAAAGCTTTGCAGGTGGCATTCTAAAATATGGAATTCCAGACTTTAGATTAGATAAATATAAAGTAGATAAAGTTATAAGAGAAATAAAAAAACAAGGAGTTCATTTTTATTTTAGAAAAGCTCTTGGGAAGAATATAAAGATTCAAGATTTAAAAGAAGAATATGATTATATATTTGTTTCGATAGGACTTTCTAGACAGCAATCATATCAGTTAAGTGAAGAACATTTAGAAGGAATATATAAATCGGATAAGTTTTTAAGAGCATATTACAATAAGAAGTTTATTGAGAATCTTGGAGAAGTAGTTGTTATTGGTGGCGGAAATGTCGCAATGGATTGCGCACGTGTTGCGATTAGAATGGGAGCAAGTAAGGTAAAAATTCTATATCGTAGAGATAGAAGCTATATGCCTGCAAGTGAATCAGAATTAGAAGATGCTATTAATGAAGGTGTTGAATTTAAAGAATTGGTTAGAGTCGATTCTGCAAATGGAGAAAATGGTAGAGTAGTAACGGTTAATTGTGCAGTTACTGAAATAATTGATGGTAAGGCTGTTGATAGAGGTGATGCTGAATTATATACCGAAAAAGCAGATACAGTTGTGTTTGCAATAGGGTCTAAAGCAGATTCAAAAGTATTAGAAGACTCAGGATTTAAGACAAATGAAAAAGGATACTTAATTATAGATGAAAATGGAATGACAAGTATCGAAAATGTATATGCAGGCGGAGACCTTACAGAAAGCAATAGTACAGTATGTTATGCTTTAGCCTCTGGAAGGAAAGTGGCTCGAAAAATAATAGAGAAAGAATCAAAGAATAATGGTTAAGACAGAAGAAGATAGATTAAATGAATTATATGCTGAGTGTGTATTTGAACTTACAAATATTGGTATAGATGTCCTTGATGAAGATAGAATTGGAAAGATTGACATAGGATTTGCAAAAAGGAAAGTCAAGAGATATGGGTGTTGCAAAAATGAAAATCCAGATAGAACCACGGCGTATAGAGAGAAAAGAAAAATTTATTATAGAAAATTTAACACACATCACATTGAGATTAGCAAATGGCTTATGGACTTAAATGACGATATTATTAAAAATACCATTGTGCATGAATTAATACATTGTATGCCTGACTGCAACAATCATGGAAAAGAGTTTAAAAGATATGCTAAATATATTAATGATAAACTGGGTTATAATATTTCAAGAGTTGGAAATAAGGAAGAAGATTATAAAAAAAGTAATCTTGAGTTTTCAGAAATAGAGAAGACTCCTAAATACAATTATAAAGTTACATGTTCTAGATGTGGGTATTTCTTTTATAGAATAAGGTTACAAAAAAATTTTACTAGAAAATATAGATGTGGAAAATGCATGGGAAAATTAATAATCGCAGATGTTTAAAATCTGCGATTATTTCTTTTTGAATATTTTAGAAAAGAAAAGTGAAATCTTTTGATACCATTTTACTTTTTGAGTATCTACTAACGACTCATCTTCCTTTACAACTTCAGTTTGAGTATTTGAGTTTTTTTCATTATTTATATCATCTTCAGGTAACGATTCATTATGAGCTATATGTTCAAAGTATTCATTTTTTTGCTCATCATCCTCACACCAGTATCTTGAACATATTGTACCGATTATACCTCTAGCCTTATCGCTCATATCTATATCATTTAGTGGAAAACTATTATCAAAACTTGATTTATGCTCTTTAGAAACATTATCATATAGAAAATCCACAAATTCTTGAGGAATTTTATCAATATCTTCTTGCTTTATTCCTCTTAAATAATACATAACTTCAGCTATAGCAATAGAATATGCTTCGTTAAGCTTGTCGGAGGTCTTTGAAGAAAACTTATCTACAAAACTTTTTTTAGTTTTTTTATCTGATAAGCAATCTTCTAATCCACTTTTACCAGTATATTTACTATTGCTTGGAACACCATGAATAGTTTGAATTTCATCGTCAATATCATGGTTTTTAACATTTTTGGGAATTATTTTCTCATTAACATCCATAATTTAATATTCTCCTTTTAACAATGATATCATAATAGAGTATTGCTCACAATCTCTGTTACATAAAAGAAATCAATTTAAAAAAAATGAAAAAAAGAATATGAATTACTTTATATTTTGTATTGACAAACAATAACGAAATATGTTAATATAATTCATGGACGCGGGTGTGGCGAAACTGGCAGACGCGCTAGACTTAGGATCTAGTGGGAGACCGTGGGGGTTCAAGTCCTCTCACCCGCACCAGAGAAGGTTAGCAAAGCTAACCTTTTTTTGTATTTAAAGAGAGGACTTGAAAATAAATGTTCAATTTTATGTAAATTTATGATATAATTGTATTAGTAAGTTGTATTTTCATTTTTAAGGAGGAAATTTCAATGACTAAACGGAAAAAGCTTGCAGTGATTATTGCCCTCTCACTGTGTATTTCACTCTTGGCATGTTCGGCTGAAACCACATCCTATGAAACTGATGATCAATCTATATTTAAAACGTTCACTGTAGTAGCAGAAGGAAATGTGGGCTCATATGCTGCTCAGACAATTATGTATGACCCTGATACACAAGTTATGTATGCATATTTTGATGGGTCTTATGCAGGATGTGTCACCAAATTGTACAACGCAGATGGGACATACAAACTGTATTCTCCTGGTAAGGAATATACTACATTTATTGTGATAGCAGAAGAAAATGTGGGTTCATATGCTGCTCAGACAATTATGTACGATCCCGATACACAAGTTATGTATTCATTCTTTGATGGATCATATGCAGGGGATGTCACCGAATTGTACAACGCAGATACGACACTCAAGCTATATCCATATTAACATGAGTTAATTCTCTAAAAAACTGCAGTGTTAACAGATTAAGAATGGAAAGTATTGCTGTTTCATCGAAGGAAATTTTGTAGAAATATCTTAATTTAGAGAAGTACATTAATCTAGTCCCACCAGATTTCAATCTGGTGGGACTTTAGACGTTTTATATATTAATTTTATATTGATTAATTTTTAGTTGTATGATTATATACATAGTAAATATTATTTTATAAAATATATCAAAAAGGAGGAAACATGGAATACATTCTTGTTTTTCTAGAAGGCATTGCAAGTTTTATTTCCCCTTGCGTTTTGCCATTAGTTCCGATTTATATTTCTTATTTCGCAGGGCAAGATCAAAAGAAAAATAAAGCATTTACAAATTCTATTGCGTTTGTAATCGGCTATTCTATAGTTTTTACTATTCTTGCGATACTTGCAAACAGATTTGGAATGGTACTAGTAGGATTTACAAAGGCAGTTAAAATTATTCTTGGAAGTGTAATTATTCTATTAGGGTTAGATTACATGGATATATTAAAAATAAAAATATTTGGTAATTTTAAAAGATTTCAAATGAATTTAAAAAGCCTTAATTTTATAAAATCATTATTGTTTGGAACGTTATTTTCAGTCAGCATAACACCTTGCGTTGGTACATTTTTAACATCAGCATTGATATTGATAGCTACTAAAACAGAATTACTAAAAGGAATAATATTAATTTTTTTATATTGTCTAGGACTAGGAATTCCATTTATTGTTTCAGCGATTTTTATCGATAGGTTAAAAAGAGTGTTTGATTTTATTAAGAAGAATTATAGAATTATTAAAATAGTAAGTGGATTAATATTAATAATTATGGGTATATACTTGATATTCTTTTAGGAGGAGTTATGAAGGATAAAATTAGAATAATTTGTTTAATAGTACTATTTATAATTCTTTTGGTGGTCATTAATAGGATTATCAAAAGAGAGTCAGTAGGTAATGTAACACAAGGAACAGAATTATCAAAAGAGATATCGATTGAAGTTAATAGTATAAACTTTCAAAAGGAAGTTTTAAACAGTGATAAGAAAGTAATAATTGATTTTTATGCAACTTGGTGTGTACCTTGTCAAATGCTTTCACCAGTATTAGAAGAAGTTGCAGTAGAAAACTCAGACATTAAACTTGTTAAAATTGATGTGGATCAAAATGAAGAATTAGCATATAAATATGGTATATCTGCAATGCCCACAATAATAGTTATGGAAAATGGTGAAGAGATAAATCGTTCTATCGGAGTTATAAGCAAAGAAGATATTTTAAAACTATTAAAAAAGTAAGCTAAACTATAGCTTACTTTTTTCAATTATTGTTTTGACAAGTTGCCAAGCAATACTTCCTTCTCGAAGCATAGATAAGGCTTTATCTAAATTTACCCATATTGCATCATCAACTTCACTAGAAATGTTAAAATTAGTTTTTTGTACAATGGCTTTGTATCCAAGCATAAGCATTTCTTTTTTTGGATATGGATAGGACCTTATGAACTCTAAGGAATTTACTTTTAATCCAAGCTCTTCTTGAATTTCTCTAATGACAGTATCTTCAGCAGATTCTCCGATTTTCATTATTCCAGCAACAACGACATAGTTGGCAGTTGCAACGTAATTCTGCTTTAAAAGCGCAATTTCATTTTTTTCATTTAATACTGCAGTGATAATAGAAGTAGTAAACATATCCCATAAAGGCACTTTACAATCATTACAATAAGGTATTAATCCTTCATCACCAATTTCTTTATTTTCTAATTTTTTCCCACAATGTGGACAATAAACAAAATGCATGCTCAATATCTCCTATACTGTTATTTAATATGGTAATTATAGCATTATTTATAATATATTCAAGTTTAGATTAGACGGTTGATTTTTCTAATTAAAATTGATATATTTTTAATATAAAATTATTTTGGAGAAAAAATGTTAAAAAAAATTTATGGTTTAATCAGTGTTTTTATATTATTGATTTCAATCTCTTATCTATCCAAGATAAATTTTTCTGACAGCATTATTGCAAGTATTGCTGTGGAAATAGTTCTTATTGTATATTTGATAAAAATATCTTGGGGATGTACGATATATATTAGAGAACAATACAAGGATAAGAAATACTCATATTTAATAGTAATGAACTTGGGACTGCTGTTGTTCTTAATTATTAATACATTAAGACATATCAATTTGCTAGTTATTAATTCCAAGATTTTAAATATAAATGAAATTTATAATAATACTTTAAATTCATTCTCATATTTTGTGTATTTTACATTACCATTTATTATTATTTTTTCTGGATATAGTATAGTAGCAAATGTGATATTAATAAAAAAGGAAGGATTAAAACCTCAGAATTTGTTGGGGGTAGCATTTACAATTCTTATTGCAATACTCCTTATAGTAAGTCAATTAATATTTAAGATTGCTAAAAATTCAGAATTTTTTAGTAATCATATTTACATAAAAAGATTTTTAGATATTGGTATAAATTCTGTATTATGTTATTACTACTGCTTGACAATAGCTACATTATTTTGTATATTCGCAGCTGCAAGATTTAAACCCAATTATGATAAAGACTATGTTATTATTTTAGGATCTAGAATTAGAAAAGATGGTACGTTGACACCAATTCTTCAAGCAAGAGTAGATAAGGCAATTGAGTTTGCAAAAGAACAAAAAGATAGTACTCAAAAGAATATTATCTTTGTACCATCGGGTGGTAAAGGTACTGATGAAAAAATTGCTGAAGCAGAAGCAATGAAAAATTATTTGATTAAAAAAGGAATTTCTCCTAACAACATAATAATTGAAAATAAAGCTAAAAATACAGTACAAAATTTTATATTTTCAAAGAGATTAATAGAAGAATCTAATAAAGGTAAAGGCATTATTTTTTCAACTACAAATTATCATGTCTTTAGGAGTGGTGTGATTGCTTGGAATGAAGGGATAGAGTGCGAAGGCATTGGAAGTAAAACAAAATGGTATTTTTATATTAATGCATTAATTAGAGAATTTTTTGCAAATCTGTTCATTCAGAGAAAGCAACATTTTATTTTAATAACATTCATAAATATAGCATTATTTATTCTTGTGTTTGTTGGATATAAGTATAGATTAATATAGAAAATATTGTGGGTGAAATATGAAAAGATTTTTTATTATTGTTTTATTATTTATAGCTTGTTTTATTGTTGAAGGAGTATTTATTTTTAAGAGCGGTAATAGTAAAGAAGCAAAGTTAAGTACGTTTGATGAAAATGATACTAAAGGGCAAAGTGTAGTTAATAACGTCGAAAATAATAATCGTGACTTCAAATGGGAAGTCACAGAAGAATAAAAGGAGGATATAAAATGAAAAAAATTATTATTATTGTGGCTACAATAGTAGTTTTATGTGCAGCTATTGGTTTGTGTACTAAGATTTTTGAAAATTCGAAAGGTTATATGAAAAGTGATACTTCAGATGGAACAGCTACATTTGAAAAAATAAGTTATGATACTGGATTTGGTTTGAATATTGATGAAGGAGAATTTCCAATAGATGTTGAAATGACAAGCGGAATTCTTAATATAAAAATTTCAAAAGGTAACGATGTTATTTTTGAGGAAACAGGCATAGATGCATCAAAAAAGATTACTGCTACAATTCCAGAAACCGCTTTTTATATGATAACCGTTTCTGGTAAAAAAGCGTGTGGCTCACTAAAATATCCGGTTAGTGAATCAAGTAATGTACCTGATATTATTTCTGACATGTCAGAAGAAAATCCTGAGGTTCAGATGAAACAGGATGCAGTAAAGAGAGTTTTAATGGAACACTATACAGAAAACTATGAGGATGCAATTCAAGAAGTTAAATATAATAAAGTTAAAATTTATACAAAAGAAGAAATTGAAAATGATGAAGCATTGAAAAGTTTGAACTTGAGTGAAAATGATATTGCATTTGAAGTGGAGTATGAATTAAAAGTTAAAGATGGTTATAAGGATATAATGCAATTTACAGCTGCTACTGGAGAAATTGATGGACAATGGGTTAAAGAAAAATATAATTGTGGCGTGCTAAAACAAAAAGAAGATGGAACATATGAGTTAACAAATTTTGGAACAGGTTTCTAATTTTGGAGATAATGATGATTAAATTTAAAGAAAACAAAATTCATATTAGTCAAATAGAAAATGCAAATCTTATCACACATAGTGGCACTTTTCATGCGGATGAAGTATTTAGTACAATTGTATTGAAAAATATCATAGATAAGGAAATATATTTATGTAGAACTAATTTTGTAAATGTTGATTTAGTGAGTGATGCAGCTGTTGTGTATGATATTGGTGGTGGATTTTTAGATCATCATCAATTAGGTGGTAATGGAGAGAGAGCAAATGGAATTAAATATGCTTCTTTTGGATTAGTTTGGAGAGAATACGGAAAAAAATTTCTAGAAATAGTAGGTTCACAATTTATAGATGAAGTATGGGAAAGCATTGAGTATAAACTTGTTCAAGCTATAGATGCCGTTGATAATGGTCAGCTGAATGTAATAAAAGAAGATGGATACATTGTATATACGATATCAGATTATATTTCAACATTTAATGCAAAGTGGGATGAAGATTCTCAAAGTCAAGATAACTATTTTATACAAACTGTAGAAATAATTGAAAAAATATTTGAGAGCTTAGTTAAAGATGAAGAAGCAAAGCAAAAGGCAAAAAAAGAAATTGAATTGGCAATTAATGAGTCCAAAGAAGGAATCCTAATCCTGGATAAATACATTTCTTGGAAGGAGTGTTTACTCGATTCTACAAATCCTAAAGCTAAAGAAATATATTTTGTCGTTTTTCCATCAACTAGAGGCGGATATAATGTATACACTGTTCCAGTTGAAGTTGGAAGTTTTGAATCAAGAAAATTACTCCCAGAAAGTTGGGCAGGATTGCAAGATGATGAACTTCAAAATGTAACCGGAGTAGAAAGTGCAGTATTTTGCCATAATGCAAGATTTATATGTTCAGCAAAGACCAAAGAAGATGCAATAAAGCTTGCTCAAATTGCTATTAATGAATAATTTAAAAGATGTGAGTTGTTCTCACGTCTTATTTTTTAATATTTGTTGATTTTTAGGCAAAAAAGTGATATAAGATACATATCAATTTTATAAAATGGGGTTTTTATGGAACGATATGAAGAAATAGAGAGAGCACTTATAACTTCATACAGAAAAAAGATTTGGGCTCGATTTGTACGAGGAGTTAAAGAGTATGAGCTTGTAAATGATGGTGATAAAATTGCTGTATGCATTTCTGGTGGTAAAGATTCAATGTTAATGGCAAAATGCATGCAGGAGCTTAAAAGACATCGAAAGGTTAATTTTGACCTTGAATTTTTAGTTATGGACCCCGGATATAGTAATGCAAATAGAGAAAAGATAATTAAAAATGCTGAAATACTAAATATTCCAATTACAATATTTGAATCAGATATTTTTGCTGCAGTTGAACATATAGATGATCATCCATGCTACTTATGTGCAAGAATGAGAAGAGGATATTTGTACAACAAAGCTCAAGAACTTGGATGTAATAAAATTGCACTTGGACATCATATGGATGACGTTATAGAAACTGTTCTTATGGGAATGTTTTATGGAGCTCAGTTTCAAACAATGATGCCTAAAGTTAAAAGCACATCTCATCCAGGGATGGAGCTTATTAGACCCATGTACTACGTAAAAGAAGAAGATGTTATAAAATGGAGAGACAGAAATGGCCTAGACTTTTTACAATGTGCTTGTAGATTTACTGAAAATATTGCTGATACAAATCATTCAAAAAGAGAAGAAGTTAAGGCACTTATTAAACGTTTACGTTCAATTTATCATAATATTGATATGAATATTTTAAGAAGTACAGAAGATGTAAATCTAAATACGGTAATTTCATATAGAAAAGGTAATGAATTTCATCATTTTATGGATGATTTTAATAAATAGATATACTAAAGAAGATAAGGATGTTGGATTGTAAAGGAAGTTTTTATAAATGAGCTTTAAGGAAAAGTATACCTGGATTAAGCACTGGGATTTTATCTTAATAGATTTAGTATGTCTAATAGCAGCTTTTGTTGTTGCCTATTATTTGAGATTTAATGATTTAAACATATTCAATGATATAGAGTGGGTAGCATTACTAGCCTTTTGTTGCTGTGTAAATTTCTTCTGTATGATTATGCAAAGTACATATAGCGGGATTCTAAAAAGAAGATATTACCAACAATTTCAACGTGAATTAAGGCTATTTTTATCACAAATTGCTGTTTTATGTATAGTTTTTTATGCTTTTAAGATTGGTGTGAATTTTTCAAGAGTTATGATGTTTACGATGTTTATCTTATATTTTGCATTTAGCCAGCCTTTAAAGTATACTAGAAAAAAGATTTTAAATAACGAATTTTCACATAAAAAAAATAAGAATTTAAATACATATGATATCCCTTCGGATACAAATGATCTTATCTGCGTAGAAAAAAGAAGTGATGCATGGAAGTTAGTCGGTCTATTCTTTAAAAGGACTATTGATATTATCGGTGGAATAGTTGGATGTACATTGCTAATACCTCTTACAGGAGTTGTATTTGCCCTAAATAAGTTAAATGAGGAAGATGATGGCCCGGTATTTTATATTCAAGATAGAATAGGACAAAATGGAAGAAAATTTAAAATGCTTAAGTTTAGGTCAATGGTTGTAGATGCAGATGAAAAGCTTGAGAGATTTCTAGAAGAGAATGAAGATGTTCGAAAAGAATTTAAGGTTTATAGAAAAATTAAAAATGATCCTAGAGTTACAAAAGTTGGTAAATTTCTTCGTAGAACTTCACTTGATGAATTTCCACAATTTGTTAATGTACTATTTGGAGATATGTCATTGGTAGGACCGAGACCTTACCTTGTTCGAGAGATTGATGATATGGGAAAGTACTACGACATTATAATAAAATATAAACCGGGGATTACAGGATTATGGCAGATAAGTGGTAGATCAGATGTCGCTTTCGAAGAGAGATTGGAAATGGATATTAATTATCACAAAAATCATTCGTTTAAGAGAGATATAGAAATATTATTAAAAACAATAAAACACGTTATAAAAAAAGAAGGTGCAATATAAATTTGAAACACAAATGTGACTTTTGTTACATTTGTGTTTATTTTTTGTAACAATAAAGAATTAATGAAAATTTATTGGTAAAATATACTCATGATATTGTGAGGAGAATTTTATGAAAGAAGATAAAAAGAAAACAACCAAAAACAAATCACACGATAACGATAAAAGTATTATCGCATTTGGAAAAGAAACCATTGATATATCTAAAATAAGTGATGAAGAATTAACAAGGCTATATGATAAGATGGAAAAAAAGAAAGTCAATCTTGCTTCTAAAATAATCAGCTTAAATGAAAAAAATGCGATTTTATCTTCTGATGAAATAAGTAAGATGTTACAACTATTACAGTGATATTATATATTGTTTAAGGTCTGTACATTTTGACAATTTTCTGCCAAAATGGTCGGACCTAGGAGGAGAAATGGAAAGTATTAAGGGAGAAACAGCGAAAATAATTAAAGAACTGTCAAGTAATACAACTAATAAAATAAAAATCATTTTTGCTAAATTCAACTTTTACACCGAAGAAGAATATAAAGAAAAAATGAAGATACTCGATGATGATCTTTCAAGTAAAATTGAATTGTTTGGTAAGAATCCTGAAAAATGTGAAGAAATTAAAGAAAAACTTATGTCTGATTACGATGCTAGCTTTCAAAAATTGTATGAGAAGAGAAAAGAACAAGCTCTTGCTATAATATCAGAAATTTCAGAAATGGAGTCAAATAGAGAAGTTGCACTTGCTAATTATGTAAGTATAATTAGTTCTAGTGGAAAGGATGACGCCAAGAAAAAGAGAGCAAAAGCATTAATGGATAAGTTTAATAGTTATACAGTAGCTATGGAACAATCATTTAAAGAATTGGATAGAATAAAAGATGTACTTTCAAATGATTTTGATATAGTGATAAGTAGAATTGGTAAGGATATATCAGATTCTAAAAAGACTAATAGCATCATAGTTGCTATTAATAAATTAGTTTCTAAGTTTATTAGTAAAGGAAAATTTGAGAGGGATATCTCAAGGCAGATTGAAAGCGATATTGCAGATATAAATAGTATGGAAGAAGAAATGATGGTTACTATATATAATCAAACATTAGATATTGTTTCTCAAATAGAACTTGTACGTAGAGCTATAAATGAAGAGTATATGAAAGTGGTAGGTTAATATGAAATTAGAAGAAGTAGGACAAGTAGTTGTTGAGGGAAGAGCTTTTAATGCAGATAAAGTTTCTTCTGAAGAAATTCTTATTAAAATGTATCAAAAGGCTTTAAGTGAAGAAGAAGAAATATTGAAGAAAATAAATAGGATTGCTGGTATAAAATAAAGGATGGTAATTGATATGGAAGGTAAGGAGAGTAGTCAAGAAAAGCTGAATGATGAAATAGTAGCCTTAACAGAAAAGACTAAAAAAATAAAAAGATATTTTAAAGAGCTTAAAGAAAGATTGACAGATAAAGGCGAAAGTGGTGCTGAAGAACTTTTAAACTATTTAAAATCACTTGAAAAGTTGATGGGAAATATAGCAGTTGTTGGAACTGCAATGTTTGAAAGAGGCCTTAAACCAATTCAATCAAAGATTGATTTTAAAATGCGGTGAATCATTTGTTAGCACGGAAGAAGCTAAAGCTACTAAAACAGCTAAACCAGTAGAAAAAGCAAATGTTGATAAAGCAGATGAAACTGATAAAGAAACTACTAAAGGTGAGGTAGTTAAGGATAAAACAACAGAAAGATTTGGAAAAATAATCCCTAAGGGGATTGAATTAACAATAGGTGGTGTTGTTGACATCGCAAAAGACGGAGGAAAAAAAGTAATACTTAAAGTTGAGGATATGAAAAGAAGATCAACTAATCCGTTATTAGATGAAATTGGTGCTAATGGAGAAGACGGTAGTTTGGCTAGAGGTACTGCAAAGTATGTTGCAGAGGCACCAAATAAGATTGAAATCGCAGCCAAAAATGGAATTAGTTCAATAATAAATGGAATAAATGTGAGAGCAATAAGTTTAGCCAAAAAGGTTTCACCAGAAGTTAAAGGCAGAATGAAAGAAGAGCCAAAGGCTAATAAATCTGATAAAGGTGAGCAACTTATATAGAGTGAATAATATTTTTAAGGTATAGTAATGAGAAAAAAGATAATCTTTGTTTTTGTATTTTTTATACTAACAGTAATAAGCACATCAAATGTGCTTATTTGTTATGCTAATATGAATAACATTGATAATGGTATCCTTAAAGTGGAATATGATAGAATCTATGTCGAAAATCCTGAAGAATTTAATGAAAAAAGAGATCAACTCTATAATGATAGGATCCCTCTTTCTGATGAAGATAGAAACGAAGTAATGAAAGATTCGTGGAATATAGACTATACGGGGGTAGATATCACTGATAATGACTTCTCAGATTGTGATTACTTCGATATTCAAGGAAATGTTGATGGTTCATGGAGAAGCACAACATATGAAAATTTTGGCTATTTTTCAGTAATAAAAGTAAATGATTATGCACCTAGGTTAATGAAATTTGATAATTATGTTATTAATACTATTCAATGTGATGTTGAAACAGAATTTGTCCATGATGGCAATTTTGTTAAAGTAGAGTACATATTAAAAAATGTCGGAGATGTAGAAGCTACGGTTTCACTTGGTGCCTATGCAGATATTCAAATTGGAGATAATGATTGTGCAAGAGTTGAAAGAATTGGAGATAGTGAAGGTATCAAAATGTATGATCAAACAGACAATCTTCAGTTTACATTTTATGGTAAAAATAGGGATTATGTTACAAATATAGATAGATTATGGCTTGGCTTATACCCTCACGAAGAGACGCATTTCTTTAATCAAAATAACGTAAATGTAATTGAAAAGAATGATACATCATTTTCTTTTTCGTGGGTAGATAGAAAAATTGCTGTTGGAGAAACTCAAAAATTTTCAGTACTTATTGGTATAGGAAAGCTTACTTCTATTCCAATCATTGAGTTTGATTCCGAACAAAGTGATTACTTTCAAAAATCAAATGTAAAAGTTAATACAATAGTTAAAGATAATGACGAAAATAGTGAAGCGGAAGTGTTCTATCAAGTTGATAATTCAGAAGAGCAAGAAAAAACTGAACTTAAAAAACTTGAAAATGGCATAGGTGAATTTGAGATAGATTTAAATGAAAAGAAATTACAGAGCGGGAAACATCATATTAAAGTATGGGCTAGAGATAATCAAGGAAATAATAGTAATATTGTTGAAAAAGACTTCTACATAGTTTCACTTGAAAAGCCTATTGTAGATATGAGTGAAGAGTGGTCAAAAGAAACAAGAAAATTCAAAGTGTTAGATAATAAGAATAATCTTGAAAATAACAGAAAGTACTATTATAGACTTAACGAAGGCGAGTGGATTGAAACTCAATTAGATAAAGAGGAAATAGCATTAGAAGAAACAGGTGAAGCAAAAGTAGAAGCAAAGGTTGTTAATACGTCTGATGATGAATATGTTATTAGTGATGCTAAAATTGCAAAAGTTGATAAAAAGGCACCTGTTGAAAATCATGTAAGTATTGTTGATGGAGTGCTTACTATTACTGCAAAGGATGAACACTCTGGTTTAAAAGAAATACTATATGATTTGACAGATAAAGAAGAACCAAAAGAAAGTTTAGATGAGTATTCTAAATATGAAGATGGAGCAATACTTTCAGAGAAAGATAATAAAAATGATTTATATTTACATTTTATTTCATCGGATAATGTGGATAATCTTTCAATTAATAAAGTATTTATTCCATTCCCACAAAAAGTTGAGATTGATGTTAAAAAAGAATTTAAGAATGATACTCCTAATTTTAAGTTTAACGATACTCAAACTATAGGTGATTTTCCTTTTACTTATGAAATACAAATAAATGATGGAGAAGTGAAAAATGGTAATCCAAATATTGGGTATGATATTATAAATCCTCTTAATGGTAAGAATGTGATAAGAATAAAAAAGAAAGATGTTTTAGGCAGAGTTAGTGAAGTAGCTGTTGCTGAATTTAACTATAAATATACCAAAGATGACGACTCTGACACTTCGCAAAATTCAAATAGCAATAATACAAACAGTCAATCAAAAAATACAAATAGTAGTGATACACAAGATAGAAATAATAATAACACTAATAATTCTAATAGTAATAATACTAGCAATGATTTACCTAATCCAAATAACCCAAATAACTCTAATGATTATCCAAAACAAACAACGCCAGTTAGTCCTAATAAATCAAATACTTCAAATGAGGATAAAACAACAACTACTACAGACGGAACAAAGACTTATTTTGTAGCATCTAAAGATGATACTACAGCAAAAAATCCAATTCCCAAAGCTGGTAGTAAAAGAATTATAGTTTTAATGATTGTAACTTTTATAATTTTAGCTATAAGCTCTTTTACAAAGTATAAAAAAAGTGAATCATAGCTAACTGAAAAATAGAAAAAAGCAATTTGTCGAAGAATTGCTTTTTTTGTTTTACAATTTAGCAATTTGTGATATAATCACATGTAGTTTTGAGAAGGAGGAAATCAAGGTGGGATTAAGAGATTTAAAAATACCTCGTATGGATTTTAAACATTTTAAGATTAAAATGGATGATGCGGAGGAAGAATTAAGTAGAATAGATTACGAGAAACTTGAAAAGAAACCCATAAAGAAAAGAAATAAGCCATATGAAGATATGACAAATTATAAAACTGTAAAAGAGTTCTTTTATCGATCTGTTGAAAAGTTTTCGAATGAGCCTTGCATTAAGGAAAAACCAAGTCATAAAGAACCATACAAAACAGTGACTTATAAGGAGTTTTATGACGATATATGTGCTTTGGGGACTTCGTTATTAAACTTATTAAATCTTAAGGATAAAAGAGTAATAATTATTGGAGAAACACAGTATGGATGGTATTTGTCATATATGACTCTTTTATGTGGAGGAATTATTGCTGTCCCAACTGATAGAGAACTCCCATATCATGAACTTGAAAACATAGTTAGAAGGTCAAAAGCATCTGCAATAATTTATTCTCAAAGAAAAGCAGATGATATTAATAAAATTAAAGAAAATGTTCCTGAAGTAGAATTCTTTATAGAGATGAATTCAAATAAACCGCTTAATGGCAAAGATGTAGGTATTAAATCATTAATTGAATTAGGAAATAATCTTATTAAATCAGGAAATGATGATTTTGTAAAAATGGAAATAGATCCTGATGAATTCAAAATTTTATTTTGGACTTCAGGTACAACCTCTAATTCAAAGGGGGTTATGCTATCAAATAGAAATTTAGCAGAAAATATAAATGCTATTACTGCGTACGTAAAAATATATCCTACAGATACGTTTTTCTCGGTTCTACCATTGCACCATTGCTACGAGTCATCTATTGGATTCTTATATCCTATGTCACAGGGTGCGTCAGTGGCAGTATGTGAAGGACTAAGATACATTGTACCAAACTTACAGGAATGTCATCCTTCAATTATTCTATCTGTACCATTATTGGTAGAAAACCTACATAAAAAGATAAATGAGAAAATAGTAAAAAGTAAAAAAGACAAACTTATTAATACAATGATAGGCGTTACAAATGCTTTAAAAACAACGGGAATAGATATTAAAAGAAAAGTTTTTAAAGAAATATATGACAATTTAGGTGGAAATTTAAGAATTATAGTTTCAGCTGCAGCACCAATCGACAAGAAAGTTGGAAAGTGGTTGGAAGATATAGGAATACTATTTTTACAAGGATATGGGCTTACTGAGACTGCACCAATTTCTGCACTTACACCTCAATACAAGACAAATGTTGGTTCAGTAGGTATGCCAATAGTACAAGCTGATATAAAGATACTAAATCCTAATGAAAATGGTGAAGGAGAAGTACTTATTAAATCTCCTACATTAATGCTTGGCTATTATGAAATGGATGATAAAACTAAAGAAGTAATAGATTCAGATGGATATTTCCATTCAGGTGACATTGGATATATGGATGAAGATAAATTCATATACTTAACTGGAAGGTCAAAGAATGTTATTGTTACTCAAAATGGAAAAAATATTTATCCTGAAGAAATTGAAATGCAATTAGAGAAAATTGACGAAATAAAGGAAGTTATGGTTTACGGAAAAAAACCAGAAGCTAAGAGTAGAAAAGAAGATATAGAGTTAATCATTACTGCTAGAGTTTTTCCAAATTATGATAAAATAAAAGAATTATATGGTGAGAAGAGTTCAGAAGAAATACATGATATTATTTGGAACAAAATAAAAGAAGTTAATAAAACTCTTACGTCATATAAGGCCATCAAGCAATTAGAGATTAAAGAAACTGAGTTTGAAAAAACATCTACTATGAAGATTAAAAGATACAAAGAAATAAATAAATAATTATGGGAGTGGATAATGGAAAATAATAAAATAACTGATGACATTATATACATAGGTGTTGACGATAAGACAATTGATTTGTTTGAGAGTCAATATATTGTTCCAAATGGCGTTTCATATAATTCATATCTTATTAAAGATGATAAATATGTTGTTATGGATACAGTTGATAGTAGAGGTACTGATGGTTGGTTAAGTAATCTTGAAAATGCACTTGAAGGGCATGATGTGGATTATTTAGTAATCCATCATCTAGAACCTGATCATTCTTCAAGTATTGGAATTCTATGTGACAAATATCCAAAAATGAAATTAATTGGCAATGCCAAAACATTTGCTTTTTTACCTCAATTTTTCAATATTGATAATATTCAAGATAGAATGGTAGTTGTAAATGAAGGCGATGAAATTTCATTTGGTAAGCATACTCTAAAATTTATCATGGCACCAATGGTTCATTGGCCAGAAGTTATGTTTTCATATGACATAACTGATAAAGTCCTATTTTCAGCTGATGCATTTGGAAAATTTGGTGCATTAGATACTGATGAGGAGTGGGCTTGTGAAGCAAGAAGATATTACTTTAATATTGTTGGTAAATATGGTGTTCAAGTACAAGCTGTTCTTAAAAAGGCAAGCAATATAGATATTAAAATAATATGTCCACTACATGGACCAATATTAAATGAAAATTTAGATTATTATCTAAGCTTGTATGATACATGGAGTAGCTACAGAGCTGAAACAGATGGCGTATTTATAGCATTTGCATCAATCCATGGTAATACTGCAAAGGTAGCATATAGATTAAAAGAAATCTTGGAGGAAAAAGGTGCTAATAAAGTAGCAATTTCAGATCTTGCACGAGAAGATTTTGCAGAAGCTATTGAAGATGCATTTAGATATGATAAAATAGTACTAGCAGCATCAAGTTACAATGCAAAAGTTTTCCCACCAATGGAAAATTTATTAGTACATTTGAAAGATAAGAACTATCAAAATAAAAAAATAGGAATTATCGAAAATGGTACATGGGCACCTAGTGCTGCAAAGACAATGCTTGAAATAATAGATGGAATGAAAAATATCGAAATTGTTGAACCTAAGATTACAATTAAAACAAAAATGAAGGAAGAAGACGAAAAATTACTAGAAGAACTTGCAGATAATATTTTAAAGAATTAGTTATTAAAATGGTTTATAGGTTTACCTAAAATCTAAAATATATATTTAAAGGAGAATGGATATGAAGTATAGATGTACGATATGTGGACACATTTATGATGAGGCTGTTGAAGGAACAAAATTTGAAGATTTACCAGATAATTGGGTATGCCCACTTTGTGGAGTAGGAAAAGAAATGTTTGAAAAAGTGGAGGAATAATATGAATTTTATCGATGGTATAAAAGAACGTGCTAAACAAAATATTAAGAGAATTGTTTTGCCTGAAGCAAGTGATATTAGAACATTAAAAGCTGCTGATATTGCTTTAAGAGAAGGATATGCTGAAATTGTTTTAATAGGAGATGTAGATAAGGTCAATCAGATGGCCAGCGAAAATGGACTAGATATTTCTAAAGCAACTATTATTAATCCATTAAATTCTGATAAAGCTGAAGAATATGCTAACAACTTATATGAACTTAGAAAAGAAAAAGGAATGACTCCAGAACAAGCTCGTGAATTAGTAAAAGATGAAGTGCATTTTGGAATGATGATGCTTAAAATGGGTGAAGCTGATGGACTGGTTTCAGGAGCAATTCATTCAACATCAGACACTTTAAGACCAGCTCTTCAAATATTAAAAACAGCACCAGGAACAAAACTTGTTTCTGCATTTTTCCTAATGGTAGTTCCAAATTGCGATTATGGAGATGGAGTATTTGTATTTGGAGATTGTGGATTAAATCAAAATCCTACAAGTGAAGAACTTGCTGAAATTGCATATTCTTCAAGTAAAAGTTATGAACAACTTGTTGGAAAAGAATCTAGAGTTGCAATGCTTTCATATTCTACAAAAGGAAGTGCAAAATCAGAATTAACTGAAAAAGTTATTAACGCTACAAATATCGTAAAAGAAAGATATCCAGATTTAAAGGCAGATGGAGAACTTCAATTAGATGCAGCAATTGTTCCAGAGGTTGGAGCAAGTAAAGCACCAGGAAGTGATATCGCTGGAAGTGCAAACACACTTATTTTCCCAGATTTAAATGCTGGAAATATTGGCTATAAATTAACTCAAAGACTTGCAAAAGCAGAGGCTTATGGCCCTCTTTGCCAAGGTATTGCAAGACCTGTTAATGATTTATCAAGAGGATGCAGTGCTGAAGATATTGCAGGTGTAATTGCTATTACAGCTGTACAAGCTGGACAATAATTGGATAAAAAAGGTATCTATTAAGGTAGATACCTATATTTATGGAATAAATAAAAAGGAGAGGTTGAATTGAAAATTTTAGTTATTAATTGCGGAAGTTCATCACTAAAATATCAACTTATTGATATGGATGGAGAAAAACTTCTTGCTAAAGGAAATTTCGAAAGAATAGGTGAAAAAGAGGCATTTGTAACTCATAAAGTAAATGGAGAAAAATATGTTATAAATCATGCAGTCTATAATCATGAAGAAGCGCTTACAATTGTTTTAGAGCAATTGGTAAATAAAGATTATGGTGTAGTTAAAGACTTGTCTGAGATAGCCGCTGTAGGTCATAGAATTGCACAAGGTGGTGAAATATACGATCAATCTGTACTCATTACTGAAAAGGATATTGAGAATATTGCTGGCTTTGCACCTATAGCTCCACTTCATAATCCTGCTGCAATACTTGGTATTAAAGCATGTCAAAAAGCAATGCCTAATGTTCCAATGACAGCAGTATTTGATACGGCATTCCATCAAACTATGCCTAAACATAATTATATTTATCCAATACCTTATGAAATGTATGAAAAATATGGAATTAGAAAATATGGTTTCCATGGGACATCTCATAGATATGTATCAAGAAGATGTGCTGAATTAATGAATAGAAATATAGAAGACTTAAAAATAGTTACATGTCATTTGGGCCAAGGAGCTTCTATTTGTGCTGTTGGTGGAGGAAAATCAGTAGATACATCAATGGGATTGTCTCCTTTAGGTGGAATTCCAATGGTAACACGTTCAGGTGATATAGATCCTTCTGTAGTAATTGAAATTATGAGAAGAGAAAATCTTACTCCAGATGAAATGAATAGTTTCTTAAATAAGAAATCTGGATTATATGGTATTTCTGGATGCAAACCTGATTTTAGAGAAATAGAGAATAATTCATATGAGCCTGATCAACCAAAAGCCACTCTTGCAATTGAAATATTCACTCAAACAATAGCACAATATATTGCTAAATATGCGGTTTCTCTAAGAGGAATAGATGCAATTGTATTTACTGGTGGAATTGGTGAAAATCAAGTAAATGTTAGAAAGAAAATACTTGAAGATTTAGCATGGATGGGCGTAGAAGTTGACGTTGAAAAAAATAAAGTTAGAAGCGAAGAAGTAAGAATATCTACAGATAATTCTAAAATCCAAGCATATGTCATCCCTACAGATGAGGAAATGGTTATTGCTAGAGATACAAAAAGACTTGTAGAAAATCAAAAATAGGTATATAATACAGAAACAGCGTGGTACTACAAAATGTACCACGCTTTCATGTTTAAATTCGATCAATATTATATATGGGAGGTTATAAATGAAAGTATTAGTATTGAATTGTGGTAGTTCTTCATTAAAATGTCAACTTATTGATATGCCATCAGGTGAAAGAATAATGAAGGGACATTACGAAAGAATAGGTGGGAGAAAGTCTTCTCTTAGATTTAATGTTAGAGGAGAAAAGGCAATTATTGAACACCCAGCAAGAGACTTTGATGAAGCAATAGGAGAGATATTAGGATTACTTACTAGCAAAGAATTTAACGTTATAAGTGATTTATCAGAAATAGGAGCTGTAGGACACAGAATAGTTAATGGAGGAGAGTACTTTAAGAAGTCTGAAGCTGTTACTGACGAAGTAATAGAAGAACTAGAAAAGAATGTCAATCTTGCTCCATTGCATAACCCAGCAGGAATAGCAGGTATAAAAGCTTGCAGAAAACTTTTACCAGATACACCTATGTTAGTTGCACTTGATACTTCATTCCATCAAACAATGGAACCAAAAGCATATATTTATGCATTACCATACAAATATTATGAAGATTATAAAATTAGAAAATATGGTGCTCATGGAATTTCTCATTTATATGTATCAAAGCAAGTTGAAAAGATTACAGGAAAGAAAAATCTTAGAATTGTTAACTGTCACTTAGGACAAGGAGCATCTCTTTGTGCTATCAAAGATGGTAAATCAGTAGATACAACAATGGGATTAACTCCACTTGCTGGTATTCCAATGGGTACGAGATGCGGTGATGTTGACCCATCAATTATTCCAATAGTTATGAAACTATATGATATTTCACCAGATGATATGTTAAACATAATGAATAAAGAATCAGGCGCATGGGGTATTTCTGGAGTATCAACAGACTTTAGAGATATTGAGAAAGAAGCATCAGAAGGAGATGAAAGATCAATTCTTGCACTTGAGCAAAGAGCATATGTAATTGCTCAATATATTGCCAAAATGGTTGTTCCACTTGGTGGAATTGATATGCTAACTTTCTGCGGTGGTATAGGTGAAAACGGATTTGAAGAAAGAGAAAGAATTTGTAAATATCTTGAATTCCTTGGAATTAAACTTGATACTGAAAAGAACAAAGTTAAGGGAAAAGAAACTATTATTTCGAGTGATGATTCAAAAGTTCCAGTATACGTTATTCCAACAAATGAAGAGCAAATGATAGCAAATGACGTTTGGGAAATGTTTGGAAATAAATAATAGATATATAATTGTTAATATAATTTAAACCGGGTGTAATGGTATTCACCCGGTTTTATTTATACAATTAATATGTATGATTAGTTGTTAAAGGAGAATAAGATGAGGATAAAGAGTATTATTGTTATATTAACTGTAACATGGGTTTTACTATTTGGAATAGTACTAAATGTTTTTTTGGAAGATGATACTAAAGGTGAACCTATTCATCATAACATGCAACATTTTTTAATTGAAGAATTTAATTCAACTTTTTCAAGTTACCAAGGAGAACAAACAGGGAGGTCAGTTAAATATCTTTTAAACAGATTGATATATTATGCAAATACATTTAGTGAAGAACCATCAAGTATTCCTAGTTTAAGTTATAATTCTAATGGAGATGCTGATGATAAGAATTCTTTCTGTGATAAGACTTATTGTGAAGTTATAGAAGAAGGTAATCCTCATTATTATAATATGTATTTGAACGAAATTTCAAAAAATATAGATTTAGAACATTCTTATTATATTACTATGTCAACGAATTCAGAAGGACGTATTAAAGGAATAACTATTAATTATGATAAAATGCATAGAAATGAAAATTTTGAAAGCAAGTTTAAGCTTAATGATGACATAGTGTTATTTTCAAGTGAGACTGATGGTACTAATTCAAATGATAATATAGATAAAGAGGAGACTGTAGTGGATAGTGAGCATATTCAACATAACATGTCGGCATATCAAGTAGAGACACTTAATCAAAATTTTATCCATTATCAAGGAACGCAAAGAGGTGCAGTAGTTAAATCTTTATTAGATAGATTAATATCAAACGCAAACACTTATAGCGAAGAACCATTTAAAATCCCTTTTGTGTGTTATAATTCAAATGGAGAAGTTAGAGATAAAAATTCTTTTTTTGATAAGACATATTGTGAAGTCACAGAAGAAAATAACACTCATGATTATGTTAATTACATAAATGGAATTAAAAAACATATAGATTTAAAACATTCATATAATGTTAATTTGTCGATAAATTCAGAAGGCATCATTAAAGTTATAACTATTAATTATAATAGCGATAGTGAAAATGAAAATATTGAAGTTGAGTTTAAACCTATTGATGGTATATCGTTATTTTCAAGTGAGTCTGATGAGAATAGCTTAGAAGATAATAAAGATAAGTAGGAGGGTGGAAATGGAAAAAAATATTGAAGAAAAGGTATTAAAATGGTATGAGATTGTTAATAGAACTCTTGTTTGTACAACAATTTTATTTCTGGTACTAGATATTATTTTCACACTCTTTTTTTATTCGAACATTATGTTCACATTTCTTTTAGCAAGTGCGATTAGTTTGGCTATAAGTTTTACAATAAGTATCATTATAAAAACAAAGATAATTTTAATTAAATTAATTGGGACCATTGTCTTAATATCTTTATCAATTTATATTGGAGTATTTTTATATGGTTATAATGATTTTGATACGTCGTCTCTTTCTTGCATGTATAAGCCAATTATATATTTATATCCAAGAAAAACAACTAAAGTTAATGTTACACTAGGAAATCCAAAATTACTAACGCACACATATCCAAAATATAATGAAAATATTGGATGGAATGTAATAGCAGAACCAACTGGAAATTTAAAGTATTTAAATAATGATAAGGAACAAAATTTATATGCATTGTATTGGGAAGGC
>OCVV012833073.1_pt1 | contig 26610 bp, 16 predicted proteins | sample 1539721 | NCBI WGS metagenome assembly OCVV01 (sample SAMN02144230, study PRJEB22623) | gut metagenome | biome: sheep rumen | host: Ovis aries | place: New Zealand | reverse complement strand
ATCCGGGGGTGCTTCGCACACCTCGGTTACTGAGCGGTGACGCTTTCAGCGTCTTCTGCAACAATGATTCAAGGGATGGGAAAGTTTAATTAAATAATAACTGGGTACGATTTTAAAACCACGAACCTTCAGCTCGGCGTAGCCAATTACTCGAATTAAACGAATTTTCAGTATTTAATTATTTCGAATTTCTCTAATTTGAAAAATGCCAGCATTTTTGTTCGTGAAATTCGATTAAATAATACTTAAATAATTCGTTTAATTCGAGTAATTGGCTACGCCGAGCTGAAGGTTCGTGGTTAAGAAAGAGTTCCTCATTGAAACTTGATGCTATCGTGTCTCATGGGAATCTCCCCCGGTTGTGTCAGCTTGTGAACTTCGTTGTTGATGTAATCACTGAGGTCAGAGATGTTTTCTTTGTTTGCTCCGAAGTTCAGGAGGTTCAGGACAGACCTTGATGATGATTCCACCACCACCTTGCAGGATTGGCTGCTGGTGGCGACGACCTTCATCTTCACGTTCTCGCTGAATGGGGAAATCCACAGACCACGACGTGCCTCGATGATGAACAGGTCGTCGTTGCACTTCACGCTGCTAAACTTCGTGCTTTTGTTGAACAGGTTCTTCACCGCCGTGTAAGTCCTTCGGGCGTTGTGAGGGAATTCAAGAGTTGTTGTCTGCATATCCTATTCAATCATCCATTTTGATGTCTTCTATCTTTACGTTTCCTTCGCTCAGCTTCCGTCCTCGTTTCGTTCCGACCTACGGCTACTGAGCAAATGCCCTTCTCGGGGTCTATTGCACCAATATGCGGATAGTCATTGCAAAGTTATTCAAATTTATGTATTATTAGCAAGGTGAATGGAAAAAAAGAACGAAAAGGATGCAAAAAGATGCCGATTTCGTAAGATTTTACGAAATGTTGAGCGATTCGTAAGGCAAGCAAGTGTTGAATGGCTTCGAACGTACTGGCGCATTCCTTTGCTTGCACTGAACCCCGCCTTTGCTTGCACTGAACCCCGCTTTTGCTTGCACTGAAATGCCGAGCCTTCGTTGTTTTTCAAGCGAGCCCTCGTTTGAACGACGACGAGCCCTCGCTTGAACGATAACGAGCCCTCGCTTATTTAGTTGAACCGAATGCGCGCTTCAGTGAATCCCCACATGCGCTGCTAACCATCCCCAGAATCGCTCCATCAGAAGCATTCAAAATGAAAAAACTCGCAGGAAATTGAATTTCAACTTCCTGCGAGTTTTCTTTCACTGTTCCTTGAGGTTTTCCTCAAGGCAATGGGGTTGCGGAGCTTATTCTTCCGTCACTTCCTCTGCGGCTGGAGCTTCGGGCTTCTGCTTGGCGAGGTATTCAGGAAGGTTGAGACCAGCCATGTTGAAGAGTTCGTTGAGCGGAGGAACGGACTTCATCAGTCCTGACACGAAGTTGGCTGTGGAACCTTTGCCATCGGCATTGTTGCCTCCGTCCCAAACGGTGACGTGGTCGATGTTGATGCCCTTCACTGCCTCCACCTGTGTCTTCACGAGTTCTGGCAGTTTCTCCAAGAGCAGGAGCATGTATGCCTTGTTTGCATCGCCTCCGGCTGCCTGAACCATCTTGTCGTAACCGGCTGCTTGCTTGGTGAGGACTTCGTAGTAACCCTTTGCTTCGGCTTCCATCTTGGCGAAGATGGCATCGGCTTCACCCTTGGCATTGACACGCATCTTCTCGGCTTCGGCTTCTGCCTCGATGATTCGGCGTTGCTTTTCGATTTCTTGTGGCACGATGATGTTGGCGTTCTGTGTAGAGCGTTCACGCTCGGCACGTGCCATTTCTGCTTCGCGTTCTGCTGCATAGGCTTCCTGTTGTGCGCGAGCCTGTTGAACGCGCTCTGCTGCGATTGCCTTGCGCTGTGCTTCGGCTTCTTTCTCGCGACGGTCGGAGTCGGACATTGCCACTTCCACTTTGGCTTCGTTTTCTCCCTTCACTGCCTCGGCGTTGGCTCCTGCCACGCGGATACGGGTTTCACGAACTGCGTCTGCCTTACCGATTTCTCCGACTTTCTCCTGTTCAGCCACGCGCACCTTTGCCTCGTTGATGGCCTTGGCAGCTGCCTCGCGACCGAGTGCTTCGATGTAGCCACTCTCGTCCTTGATGTCGGTGACGTTCACATTGATGAGTCGAAGTCCGATTTTCTTCAGTTCCACTTCGACGTTGGCACTGATGCTTTCCAAGAACTTGTCGCGGTCGTTGTTCAGTTCCTCGATGCTCATGGTGGCGATGACGAGACGGAGCTGACCGAAGAGGATGTCTCGTGCGAGTTCCTGAATCTGTCCTGGAGTGAGTCCGAGCAGACGTTCAGCTGCGGCGTTCATGGATTCGGGGTCGGTGGAGATGCCGACGGTGAATCGGCTTGGCACATCGACACGGATGTTCTGCCTACTCAGCGCGTTGGTGAGGTTGGCATCGATGCTGATAGGGGTGAGGGAGAGGTAGGCGTAGTCCTGAATGATAGGCCACACGAAGGCTCCTCCGCCGTGGATGCATCGAGCACTGGTTCTGTTACTGGTCGTTCCGTAGATAACGAGTATCTTGTCTGACGGACAACGACGATAGCGATTGATGATGGAAACGAATAGGAAGATTCCTACGATTACCGCTACTACAATTAAATACATTGAACTCATATTTGTTAAGTTTTTAAGTTTTTTAGTTTAACGTGAAGCGTGAAGTGTGAAGCGTGAAGCGATAGAGCCGAATGGCATTCTTCACTTTTCATTCTTCATTTTTCATTCTTCATTCTTCACTTTTCATTCTTCATTTATACCGCTTCCACTTCGAGGGTGTTGTTGTCGGTGACACGAACGATTCTGACGCGCTTGCCCGATGGAATTGAGTCGCCGAGGGTGAAGGCATCTATTTCGTGGACGGAACCACCGACGCTAATCTGGATTTTACCCTTGCCTTCGTCATGCCCTGGGATGCGAAGATAGACATTTGCCATCTTTCCTTCGCACTTCTTGATGTCGAAAGCGCCGTTTGACTGCAACTTGTAAGCCTGTTTCCTTACCCAGAAGAAGAGGAGGACGAAAACGATGCCGACGAGGATAGCAACAACGGTGAGGAGGAAATTGCTGCTGATGGAGTCGCGAAGGCAAATGCCACCCCAGCCGAAACCCACGAGGAAGTTGATGAGGTTGCGAATGGAGAAGAGCGACAAGCCGCCGCCGAGGTCCATCGTGTCGCCGTCAACACTTCCGAAGTCGGACACGTCGAAATCAACATCCACATCGGCTGAATCCATTCCTAATACGGTTAGAATCATCTGAATGATGAAAATCACTGAAGCCACGATTGCGCAAGCCCAAAACACTTGCATTAATCCGTCGAGGCTCGTAAACCATGTTGAAAACTGTTCAATCATTTATTTGAGTTTTTAAGTTTTTGAGTTTATAAGTTTTTGAGTTCTAACGTGAAGCGTGAAATTGAGGACAAAGGACAATGTAGTGGCAATGAAATGTGTACTTTGTAAATTGTACTTTGTACTTAATTAAGGTTTTTCACTGCTTTGTGGGTTAGTTTCATATAAGGATGCTACAAAGATAGCGATTCTATCATTGATTTCTAAGTTTTTTGGACAAAATTTTTCCGTAATCGTCCTTTTTCGCATCCTTCTTTTCATTTTCATTTTTCTTATTTTTTATGAAATGGGGTGATTGTTGATTATTTTTTAATACCTTTGCGCTTTTTAAGAGAAGAAAGAAGTTGTATATGATAAAAAGGTTTCTCATTACTTGTGTCTGGGCATGTTTGTGCTATCATGTTGGCTATGCTTCGGACGTGAATGTGGTGTTTCAAGGTGGAAAAGCCACTGTGAAGCAGGAAGTGAAGGACAGTGTGAGCGTGACGGTGGAAGGTGCGCATGTGAGCATTGTCAGCACCTATCGTGGTCACAAACTGACGGTTCGACTATCGGGGGAAAGCGAGGATGGACAGGTGGTGCTGAAGACAGAAGGCAAGGCGAAGGTGAAACTCGACAAGCTGAAACTCACGAGCCAGGAGGGGGCACCGCTGTGGTTGAAGAACAAGAAGAAGGTGGAACTGGTGGCGGTGGATGGCACGACGAACACGCTGTGCATTGCGGCTAGCAACGACACGGTCAACCACAAGGCGGCTTGCATCTGGGCGAAGGACAAGCTGAAGTTTTCGGGCAAAGGTACGCTGAACGTAGTTGCTAAGGGTGATGGTTGCAAGGGAATCCGTTCGAAGGACGACATCACCATCGAGGAACTGACGCTTGTTGTGAAAACTACTGGTAACAACCTTGGCGAGAAGGAAAATCCGTCTGGTGGTGGCGGTATGCCTCCGTTCGACTTCAACAACCTCACCGAGGAGCAGAAGGCACAGTTTGAGGAAATGCGGAAGAAGTTTGAGGAGATGATGCAGAACGGTGAGGGTTTCCCAATGATGGGCGGCTTTGGTGGTTTCGGTCCTCCTCCGCATCGCAGAGACAGTGTGGGCGAAGGTGAAGGCGGCTTTGGTGGTTTCGGCGGCTTTGGTCCTCCTCCGCAGATGGGAGACGGTGAAGGTGGAGGAATGCCATTCGGCAAGCATAAATATAATGGTACGGCAAAGGGCATCAAGTCGCAGAAGAAAGTCATCGTCAACAGTGGAAAGGTGACGGTGACGACAGCCTCGGCTGGTGCTGAAGGCATAGAAGGCAAGGAAGGCGTGGTGCTGAATGGTGGAAGGGTGGATGTGACGGCAGTGGATGATGCCATCAATGCTAATGCCTGCATTGAGTTCAATGGTGCAGACGTTGTTGCCATCAGTACGACGAACGATGCCGTGGATGCAAACCTCACGGATTTCTTTGCAGGCGGTTTCGGCGGTTTCTTCGGTGGAGGAAATGAACAGCAGAACAACGACCCTGCCATTATTATAAAAGGTGGAACGGTGTATGCATGGAGCCAAACGGGTCCACCGGAAGAAGGACTCGACTGCGACTTCTCGCCCATCGAGGTGTCGGGTGGAACGGTCTTTTCCATTGGTGCAGGAATGGGCGATATGCCATCGGTTCCCACCAACGAAACGGCAAAGCAAGCCACGGTGCTGCTTGTGGGTATCAACATTACGAAAGACGAGCCTATCCGCATTTATGACAGTAAGGGAAAACTCATCCATACGGTCACTGTGCCGTTTTCGTTGCAACGCAGCTCAAGCATACTGAGTTGCGATAAATTCCAAAAAGGTGACAGCTACACGCTGAAAACGCTGAACTACGAGAAGAGCTTCACCATCAATGAGAACTTTACGATTGTTAGATAACAGAAACCGCCATGCTTCGAAGATGAAAGCATGGCGGTTTTATGTTTATGGTTGGCGATGTGCCTGTTATTTCTTTGTTTTGATTTTCAATACAGGGGCGATGGTGTTGACTTTCTTGGGGAGATTAACCGAGAAAGCATCGGATGACTGGGTGAATGGGATTTTGCCGTAGCCGAGGAGTTCGACTGAAGAGATTCGCTCGGTAGCGAGACTCTTGATGGAAAGCTTCATGTTGTCGGGCCATGCAAGGGCTGTGGCATAGAGGATGTTGCCTTTCTTCGTGAAGCGGATTTCGGATGAGCCAGCTTTGGTGTATTGTCCGTCGTTGAAGCCCTGGGCGTTGATGGCTATGTCGCTGTCGGCAATGGGACCTTCACCAAATTTCTTCCACGGACGGGTGCCGACGATGCTTTCCTTGTTGACTTTCATCCATGCACCAAATTCCTTGAGGATGGCTTCTTCCTTCTCGTCGAAAGTCCCATCGGCACGAAGCGGGATGGAAAGGAGCATGTTGCCGTTCTTGCTGACAATATCGACCAAGAGCTTGACAACCGTTGCGGCTGACTTGTAGCCGTTGCGCTCATAGATGCCATTGTTGTAGTGCCAGTCGCCAATGCAGTTGCAGCATTGCCAAGGGCGTTCCATGATTTTGTTGGGCGCTCCTCGCTCCACGTCCCAAACGAGAGCGTCCTTCTGCGACTCTTCGAGAATCTTGCCGAACACGACAGCCTGGTTCTTGCCCTTGTGGGTAGCCATGCTGTGGTTGTACTGGTGAGCGGTGATTTTCAAGCCTGCATCGCTGATGGGGTAGAAGGGTAGGATGGTGACATCGAAGTAGAGAAGGTCGGGGTTGTAGCGGTTGATGGCATCGAGGGTACGATTGTAGAAGTTTGTGATGTACTCCTGCGTTGGTAGGCAGGCTCCGTTGCCCCATCCCCATTGCTGATGAATGGCGCGGTTGTCCCAAGTGTTGTCGCTGAAGTCGTGATTCTGTGCATAGAGCCGCTGAGGGTCGAGACCTTTCCACCATTTCTCCGAACCATCGGCATTGGGCTTGTAGCCATCTTCCTTTGTGAGCCAACCATCGTATTTCACACCTCGTTTCTCTCCCTTGAGGTCGAAGCGTCGCGATGGCTCGTACCATGTCCAGGCATGGTCGGCATGGAAGGAAATGCCGAGTGGAAGTCCTGCTTTCTTGGCTGCGGCAGCCCATTCGCCGAGGATGTCGCGATGAGGACCGATGTTCTTGGAGTTCCACTCTTGGTATTGGCTATCCCAGAGATCGAAGTTGTCGTGATGGTTGCCGAGGGCGAAAAAGTATTGCGCTCCTACTTCCTTGTAGAACTGCACGAGCTTCTCTGGATTCCAGTGCTCTGCCTTGAAGAGAGGGAGTATGTCCTTGAATCCCACTTCGGACGGATGGCCGTAGTGCTCGCGGTGGTAGTTTGCCTTGTAGGTTCCTTCCATATAGAGTTCGCGTGCCATCCAGTCGCCCGAACCTTCCACGCATTGCGGTCCCCAATGTGCCCAAATGCCGAATTTGGCATCGCGGAACCACTCAGGCACTTCGTATTGGCGGAGGGATTCCCAATTGGGTTCGAACTGCCCTGTCTGCATGGGCTCTTGTGCTTCGCTGACGGGGATTTGGTACTCTTGTGCTTGCGTGAGACTGGTTGTGAGCAAACAGAAGGTGAGAAGAAAGAGTTTGTGCTTCATAAGATGATGTTAGATGTAATTGTTTGGAATGCAAAAATAGGAAAACCGCTTCTTTTTTGCTTGCAGAAAAACAAACGATGATAGGACAAAACGGAGATTTTCCGAGGTGTTAGAAATGAAACTGAGCCGATGGGTTGTTAGTGAACAGGTGCCTCTCACCCCAAGGGAGCTTGATGATGAAGCAGAAGTTCGCTGCGCGTTCGCCTTCGTACCAAATGATTTTTTTGCTCTCATCTACATGGACGGTGCAGTCCCAATAGTCGGTACCGTTGTCAACAGGCAGGTGGAAGGTGCGCTGGCTCTGTCCGTTGGGATAGATGAGGAACGTTTTCATGCCTCTGAGCGACGCACCGTGGGCAGTGGTGGTATTGGTGGAGATGCTGACAGGGATGATAGCACCCTTGCGAATGAAGATGGGGTAGCGGTCGAGGCTGTAGGTCTTAGTAACGGTCTGACCTGGAGCGTAAGTCTTTCTGTCGAAGAAATCCATCCATTCGCCATCGCTTGGCAGGGTGAAGCTGACGCGGGAATCCTCGGTGGTGATGGCTTTCACGAAGATGTCGTTGCCAATCTGGTGGCTTTCCTGCGCTGTGGAAGTGTTCTTCAGCAAAGAACCGCCATGCAGGTGAGCATCCACCACGGTGGAGAACATGTAAGGAGCCAATTCCTTGTGGAGCGTGACAAAATAGCGGTAGATGCTGTCAGCTTCTGCACCGTGCCACCAAGGTAGGTGGTTGGTGAAGGCTCCGTTCATGCCTCCGTTCACCATGCAGGCTGTCATTGCACCGAACTGCGAGTAGCGGATGAACTGTTGTGCATTCGCCTTGCTCTGCCAGAATCCTCCGATTTCGGTGGCTGTGGCAGCATAGCCGCGCTGAGCCGATTCGTAGATGTTGGTGATTTGGTGGCTGAGTCCTTCCCAATCGCCTGCGAAGTCGCCACACCATCCCATGTTCATCTTTGCGATGGATGCGTGCGTGCCATTGCCTTGATGCGAGAAGGGACGAGCCAGCACGATGCTCTCCTTGCTGCGAGCTTGCGCTTGGTCGTACATGGCATCGTAGTAGTATTTGCGAAATTCCTCGTTGGTCAAGCCGCCGATAGATGTCTGTACGATGTCGCCGAAGTAGCGCACGCCTTCATCGGCTTTCCATCCATAGACTCCTTTCACGAATACTTTGTCCATCTGCTTGGTCCACCATTTCTTTGCCTTGGGGTTGGTGAAATCGACGTGCTGACCTACGCCTTTCCACCATTCACTGGTCTTTCCGCCGTTCACGGTGTAGCCGTTCTTCCTCGCCATGTTGAACAGTTTGTTAAAACGGACAGGCACATCCTTCGACGTGCTGTCGATGCAAGCCGTTGCCCAAAGGATGACCCTTACGTCCTTCTGCATGAATTCCTCCAGCATCTTCTTGTGGTCGGGGTAGCGTTGGAGGTCCCAGTTGAAGTCGTTGTAGGAGGTGCTCCACGGGCTGTCGATGATGATGCCATCCACGGGGATGTCATGCTCCAAATAGCCATTCACCAACTGGCGAGCACCAGCGGAAGTGTTGATGCTGTCCTCCCAGACGATGTGTCCGAATGCCCAATAGGGTGTGATGGGAGGATTGTCAGCAAGAGCGCAGAACTGAGAAATAATGAATAGAAGTGCGAGCGTTGCCATTCGCCTCATGTTGAGTGGATGCTTTTTCATGGGGTGGTTTGTTTGATTAGGTGATACTATTTATCAATGATGTTTGCAAAAATAATGAAAATGTTTCAGTTATGCTTCCATGAAGGATGATATTTTTTCAGTTGTTTCTACTTTGGTAGTCTTTTTCTCGTTTTTGTTCTATTCAAGTAAGAGATAGAATGCAAAAATCCCCCACACGGCATGAAGCGGTGTGAGGGATAATGTATGATGATGCTACCTTTTGGTAAGTAGGAGTTTTATACCATCCAGTTCTGTTCTACTGTTCTCTACTCCTTCTCGTAGCTCATTGGAAATCTCCATTGCGCTACCTTCGCCGCCCCAGTCGGTGTTGAACTTCTGCAGGGCTGCTTCCAATTTTTCGCTTGCTTGTCTCTTTACGTCCTCCTCTGAACGAGTCATCGAACTGCTTAGCAGTGTGATGAGTTCCAATTTCACGTTGTCGCTCAAATCCTTCAGCTCTGCCCAATATTTGGCACTGATGGGAGACGTGGCTGATAAAACATTTGTCATAATAAGCCTGATAAATTTGATTCTTGTTTGCAAAATTACGAATTATTCCTGAATAAAAGGAAAAATGAAATAAAAATATGCCATAGGATAGTGAATCGTTGATTGCAAATGCACTTTTTCTTTTGTAACATTTTTTTTTGAATTTGTAACCTGACGTGTTTTTTCCGAAAAATGTTTCAAAAGCAAAAATATAAAATACAAATTGGATTTTCTATTAGACTTTTTTTTACTTATTTTGCAACGTGAATGGTTGCGGAATGCAATTTTCTCCTATTGTGTAAAAAGAAATCATCTAAAAATATATCAAATATGGACAACACTCAGACTTTGAACGAATCGAAAGGATTCTACAAACTCAGCTGGATGCAGCGCATCGGCTTTGGTTCGGGCGACTTGGCTCAAAACCTCATTTTCCAAGTGATTTGCACTTATCTGCTTTTCTTCTATACCGACATCTATGGCCTCACTCCTTCGGCTGTGGCTGTGATGTTTTTGGTAGGTAATGTGGCAAATGTCATCTGGGACCCAATCGTGGGTACATTGATTGACAAGAGTAATCCTCGTTTTGGTAAATATCGTTCATATCTGCTCTATGTGGGTATTCCGCTTTCGGGATTCGCCATTTTGTGCTTCTACAATGGTTTTGCGCCATCATTGATTTACGCATACGTTACCTATATTTCGATGCAATTGCTCTACACGTTTATCAATGTGCCATACGGAGCTTTAAACTCATCGTTGACTCGTGATACGAACGAAATCACCATCCTTACCTCGGTGCGTATGTTCATGGCAAACCTCGGTGGTTTGGCAGTCAATTCTGGTCTTCCTTTGTTCATCGCTCTGATTGCGGGTGCTCCATCCGACAGCCTTCCAAAGGATTCTTCAGCTTGGTTCATAACGATGACGATTTATGCTATTGTCGGTTTCTGCTTGCTCATGTTCTGCTTCTCTCAGTGCAAGGAGCGCGTGGTTATGGATAAGAAGGACACAGAAAGCGTGAAGGTGAGTGACCTCTGGATGGAGTTTGTCCGCAACCGTCCGTTACGTATTCTTGCCTTCTTCTTCATCACAGCATTTGCCATGATGTCTGTAGGAAATGCGGCAGGAGCCTATTTCATCAATAGCAATCTGCACGGTTCGGCGCAGGAGTTGTCTGTCTTCATGGCTCTTGGTTCTATCCCTGCATTTATCTTTATGCCACTTGTGCCTTGGTTCAAGCGCATGGTGGGTAAGAAGAATATGTTCTATATTTTCCTGAGTGCTGCCATTGTGGGTATGGCAATGCTATATTTTATTTCAAAAATGGAGCATCCAAGCATGATGATGGTCTATGTGGCTCAGTTCATCAAGAGCACTGGTGTAATCGTAGCTACTGGCTATATGTGGGCGTTGGTTCCAGAGGTGATTTCATACGGTGAATACACAACAGGTCGCCGCATTTCGGGAATTGTGAATGCACTCACTGGCTTGTTCTTCAAGGCTGGTATGACATTCGGCAGTATCGTAGGTCCTGCTGTTCTGGCATACGTTGGCTACAACAGCGAAATCATCGACCAGACTCCATTTGCTGAAGAAGGTATTCTCTGGCTTGTTTGTGTCATTCCTGCTATCCTCTTGCTACTCGCCATGTGGATTATCAGCAAGTATGAGCTTGAGGATGATGTCATCGACAAGATAAATGCTGAAATCGAAGCAAGAAATAGCAACAAATAATTGTGTAGTGTTTAAGGTTTAGTGTTTAGTGAAAAAGTCTCCTAAAGAAATCGGCAAAATCAGCAAAATTTAAAATTTAGTACATTTAGTCTATTTCTTTAGGAGACATAAACTCAAAAACCTCAATTAAGTACAAAGGACAAAGGACAAGGAACAACGTAGTAATCGAAAATCCTTTTAATCCTTTAAATCCCTGATTAAAAACTCAAAAACTCAAAATACGAGACAGCATGAAAAAGATTCTGATTTGTTTGGCAACGGCAGTGTGTGTGCTTTCAGCCTGTGCGCCACAGGCAAAGGACGTGACGCTGTGCGAGGCATTCAAGGACAAATTCCTCGTGGGTGCTGCCGTCAACCAATGGCAGGTGAAGACACAGGACGCGAACTTGGCGAACCTCATCAAGACGGAGTTCAACTGCTTGGTGGCAGAGAACTGCATGAAAGGTGAGGTGGTTTCCCCCGACGAAAACGTTTGGGACTTCAAACTTGCCGATGAATTCGTCGATTTGTGCGAAAAGAACGGACAGGCTTGCTATGGTCATTGTCTGGTTTGGCATTCACAGGCTCCTGGCTGGATTTTTACCGATGAAAACGGCAAAGAAGTCAGTCGCGACGTGCTGATTGAACGCATGAAGAACCACATCCGCACCGTGGTGGGACGCTACAAGGGCCGTGTGAAGGCATGGGACGTAGTGAACGAAGCCATCGAGGATGATGGCAGTTTCCGCCATTCGCCATATTATAATATAATAGGTGAGGACTATTTTGAAATCGCTTTCAAAACGGCTCATGAAGTGGACCCCGACTGCGAACTTTATTACAACGACTATTCGATGGACAAGCCTGCAAAGCGTGATGCTGTAGTGGCACTCGTGAAGAGTCTGCGTGAAAAAGGATGCCGAGTGGATGGAGTGGGGATGCAGTCGCACGTAGCTTTCGACACTCCTCTTGACCAATACGAAGCCACTATCGAAGCACTGGCAGCAGCTGACTGCAAGGTGATGATTACCGAACTCGACCTCTCCGTGCTGCCTTGGCCAAATGGCAATCAGGGAGCAGAAATCAGCAACAATTTTGAATACGCCAAGGCAATGGACCCTTATCGGGACGGACTGCCAGAGGAGAAGGCACAGGAACAGGCAGACTTCTTCGCCAAGCTGTTCTCCATCTATCTTCGCCATGCCGATGCCATCGAGCGCGTGAACTTCTGGGGTGTTTCCGATGGTGACTCATGGAAGAACGACTGGCCAATCAAGGGTCGCACCGACTATCCACTTGCTTTCGACCGCAATCTCCAACCTAAGAAGTTCGTTGAAGTCATCAAGGCATTGGCTTTCGAGTAAGTTAAAAATTAAAAGTGAAAGGAAGCCTCACCCCCAGCCCAGCCCCCTCCAGCTCCCCCGAGGGGGAGTGAAAAAAACATCTGGATGGCTTCTCCTCCCCTCGGGGAGGCTGGGAGGGGCTTTCTAAATCCTTAAAATCCCTGATTAAGAACTCAAAAACTTAAAAACTTATCAACTCAAAAACTCTCAATATGAAACGTTATCTTTTCCCTGCCGACTACATGGCAGACCCTTCCGTTCACATTTTCAACGGAAAAATATATATTTATCCAAGTCATGACTGGGAAGCTTCGAACGTGGAAAACGACAATGGCGACCAGTACATCATGAAAGATTATCACGTGCTTTCCATCGATGGCGACCCAATGACGGGCGAAGTCACCGACCACGGCTGTGTCCTTCGTCTGGAGGATATTCCTTGGCATGGCCGTCAGCTTTGGGACTGCGACGTGCAGGAGTATGAGGTGGAAGTGCCTACCAATGCCGAAGAACAGGCTGCTGGCATGGGTTACAGCAAAAAAGTAAAGAGGTATATCATGTACTTCCCAATGAAGGATCGTAACGATGTGTTCCATTGGGGAACTGCCATTGCCGACAATCCTGCTGGTCCATTCATTCCTCGTTCAGCACCAATCCCAGGCAGCTACAGCATTGATATGTGCGCCTTCAAGGACGATGATGGCGAGGTCTATGTCTATTTCGGTGGACTCTGGGGCGGACAACTTCAGCGCTACAAGGACAACATCCATCTTGAGACACCATACCTGCCCGAAGGAAAGGCTGATGCGCTGCCAAGCCGCTGTGTGCGTCTCACGAAGAACGGACTCTACTTTGCTGAGGCTCCTCGTCCAATCGTTATTGTGGACGACGAAGGCAATCCACTCAAGGCAGACGACCCACATCGTTTCTTCGAGGCATCATGGATGCACAAGTACAATGGCAAGTACTATTTCTCTTATTCCACAGGTGATAGCCACATGTTGTGCTATGCTATTGGTGACAACCGTTACGGTCCATTCACCTATCAGGGTGTGATTCTCACTCCAGTGGTTGGTTGGACAACTCACCATGCCATCCTGGAGTATAAGGGCAAGTGGTATCTTTTCCATCACGACTCTGTTCCTTCTGGTGGCAAGTCTTGGCTCCGCAGCTTGAAAGTGTGCGAACTCAAGTACGACGAGAACGGAAAGATTATCACTATTCCTGGGACAGACGAAAAGTGAGAGGAAGCCTCACCCCCAGCCCCTCTCCAAAAGGCGAGGGGAGTGGATAGCGAGGAAAAAATCCTTTAAATCCTTGATGAAAAACTTAAAAATCTAAAAAGAGAAAGGTCAAAAGTGAAAAGAGCTTACAGACAGCAAATTTTTCACTTTTGACCTTTCTCTTTTCACTTTTATTTTTATAACTTTGCACCATCTTTTGTGAATAGCAAAAAAACATTGACACACAAATACATTAAACACGCAAAAACTATGAACAATCGATTGACAAAACTTTTCATCGTTGCGATGATTTGTGCCGTTTCCTTCAATTCTTGCATCGGCTCATTCTCCCTTTTCAACAAGTTTGCACACTGGACAGCCAATGTTACGGAAAGCAAGTACCTGAATGCCGTTATCGGCTTGCTGCTTTGCTGGGTTTATCCTATCTGTGGCACGGTCGATGCCCTTGTGCTCAACACCATCGAATTCTGGTCGGGTGAGAACCCTCTGGCAGATGCAGGCAAGGTGCAGAACGTGATGGGAAGCGACGGACACATGTATGCCATCACTACCACGAAGCATGGTTACGAAGTGAAGAACGACAAGGGCGAACTCGTCAACTTCATCTACGACAAGGATAACAAGACTTGGACAGTGGAGTCCAACGGCATGTCGCAGGTATTGCTCAAGTTCAACGACGACCAGACAGCTCAGGTCTATCTCCAGAACGGCAAGACCATGAATGTGCAGCTCAACGACGAAGGCACCACTGCATTGCGCCAGTACGTAGAGGGCAATGCTTTCTATGCTTTCCAAAACTAATTCATTCCGAGGATTACTTCGGTTCTTGATACTTGCTACAGATGCAAACGATGATGCAGAACCGTTTTCTGTGTCACTCGATTGCATCTGTAGTTGTTTTTTATCGTAAAACGTCAGTTGGAATGAATTTAGAACAATGATAGTAAATCGAGTTTGGGATATGTAAAAACCTTGATTTCCTATTTACTGACGTATTCTTTTGATTCCACTGAAATGCCGAGCCTTCGTCGTTTTTCAAGCGAGCCCTCGTTTGAACTACAACGAGGGCTCGCTGATTTAACAACGAGCCCTCGGTCATTTAGTTGAATCAAAATAAAATTCGACGAAAAGCGTTTTGATTTCTTGCGATTTCTCCTTTTATGATGTTAAAAATATGAAATCACAACGATAGAAATTTGTTTTTTGTATTTTTGCCCAATTTATCAACAACTTACGCTTCTCCCATAAAGGTTCAAGCTGCAAGAGTTTTTGCAAGTGAGACGACTCATTGAATGACTGAAGCATAAGGTGGGGAAGTAATGATGTTCGTAATAATACCGAAGGAAATATGAAGAAATCAGTATTCTTGGTTCTATTGTTCATCTTGGGACTTTTTATGCATTTTTTTGCGAAAAAGTATTGAAGTACAATTGTTTTTGTATTTTTGCGCATAAATTGATACAATTATGCCTTAATTGCCGATACATTAAAAACAATGCATACGACTATGAGAAGGATAAGAATGAAACATTTTTTGCCGCTTATGCTGCTGGCAATATTGCTGCCCCAAACGATAATGGCGGACGAGGTGCAGAACACGTCGCGCTACCAAGTGACGATGGTAGGTGCAGACCAGTTGAAAATCCAGATGCCTATCTATGACGAGGACGGCTACGACGGATGGGTCCACAACGGCAATGTCTATGTGACCCCTGCGGGTGGTAGCAAAATGACTCTGTTGCATTACTACAGCAGGGAGAAAAGCGGTCCTAACGCTACCGTATGGTTCAACAAGAGCATGGATGGCAGGATGATACTGAGCCGCAATGGTGACTACGAGGATGTGGAAGTGCTCACTGCCGAGAAAAGTTGCCAGGTGTCGTCGAGTACGAATGTTTTCATGGTCTATTTCACCTGGACTGTTCCTGAAAACCTTCGTGGCAGAGAACTCACCATTTCCTGGAGTGTGCGCAAGACAGGCAGCGGCCCCGATGGTCCTGCCGGTGAGAGCGGAGCTGACGTCACTCCGAATCCAACCAAATTTACTTTCCCAGAGACGTTCACTCCCATCAAGCCATCTGTGATAGAACCCATGCTGGGCTACGACGCTCAACATGCCGGCCAGACGATGGTTATCTATACGATGGCATCGGACAGCATCACGAGACTGACAGCCCACTATACTGAGGTGATTGGCAAGATGGAAATCAAGAGGTCTCAGTTCGTAAGCCCTGAGATGTCGGGCTTTATCTATCTGGATGCTGACAAGTGCTACAAAAACTTCTCGCTCGAGGCCCGCTACAGGTCGGACAAGAAGGAGCGTATCTCTTACTCGGACTCCATCATGATTCCTACGCTTCACCAGCCTTACGCTCTCACTTCCTCACTGCAGGCTGATGGGTCGGTGCTGCTCACCTGGAATTGCAGGAACAACAACTGGGACGACATCGTAGCGAATGACACATGGGAAATCCAGCGTAACACGACTGGTTCTCTGAACGCCATGAGCCAGTGGCAGACACTTGGGTTGGAGTCATTCGATAACAGTACGACCACTTACACCTTCACGGACAACACGCTGGTGGATGGCTATGAGGGACAGACTGTCTATTACCGGGTTCGCCGTTCCTCTACTGCCATCTGGGACTGGATATCAGGAACGTACGCCCAGACTTCGCTGCCTTATTCGCTGCGCCTGCCTGCCTTGTTCAGTGCTTCTGTTTCCAAAGGCAAATGGACGGAAAACAGCCATACTGCCAATTTCACCTTCCAACTGGGTGGAAATAAGTACGACAGTCAGAATCGATTCATCCTGCGGGACAAGAACGACTGGGAGGCCTTTGCAGAAATTGTTGACAAAGAAAACGAGAACTTGAATGCCATCATGGTGGCCGACATCACACTTGATAACCACAGTGCCATGATAGGCAAAAACCTTGCAGACACGAAGGGCTATTCGGGTACATTCGACGGCAACGGGCATACGCTGACGGTCATGTACGACACCCTCAATGCGGAATATGTGGCTCCTTTCTCCTGTGTTGGCTCTGCCACCATCAAGAACCTGCATGTGGCAGGCAAGGTGGTCGGAAAGCAGAAGTATGCCGGAGGCTTGGTGGGCAATGCCATGCTTGGCACCAACCTCACCATCCTGAACTGCCGTGTCTCGGCCCTCGTGGGCAGTACGATTGCCGGCGATGCTTCCAACGGCGGATTTGTCGGCTTTGTCCACGGTGAAGCGACGCTGAGGAACTGCCTTTTCGACGGACAACTTGTGGGAGAAAAGAGCCACAGCACCGGCGGTTTCGTGGGTGTGGGTGGCACGGTGAAGATGGAAAACTGCCTGTTCAGTCCACTCTATGTGAATGTTGACAACAAGTTGACCAGCTGCAATACTTTCTCGCGTGCTCCTAACAATACCTTCACCAACTGCTATTACACAGTGCCGCTGGATGGCAGCCAGACGATGACCATCGACGGAAAGAACTACTATATTCTGCGCAATTCAGCCGATTGGCAAAACTTTCGCACCAAGATTGTAGATGCTAACGGCAACTCGGACGTGAATGCCATCCTGGCCGGCGACTTCAATGTAACCAATGCCGCCGGCTATACCAGCGACATACCTTTCAGGGGCATCTTTGAAGGCAACGGCCACACGCTGAACATTAATATAAAGGGAGGGGACAAGCCCTACATTGCCCTGTTCGTCAAAACTAAAGATGCCACCATCCGCAATCTCAATGTGACTGGTTCCGTCAGTGGCGGCTCCTATGCCGCAGGACTGGTGGGCAGTGTGGAATCCTCGCTCTCCATCGAAAATTGCCGCGTGTCGGCACACATTTTTACCACTGGAACCTCTGCTGGTGGATTCATAGGCCACACTCTTTCGTCAACGAATGCCATTAGGCAAAGTCTGTTCGACGGTGTTATAGAAGCCAAGGCGTTCGCCGCCAACAGCTACGCAGGTGCCTTCAGAGGCATGGGTGATACGAACAGTATGAACACCACTACGAGATGTCTGGAAAACGGCAAATACATCAACTTCGACCATGTAGCCATGTGCTTTCTCAGTAATAAGACTGCCTATCCTTCAAGTGGCAACAGGACGAACTACAGCCTTTCAGGATGGGACGATACAGCCGTTGATGCCACCCAATTGGGCATAGGCGAGCTGTTGGATAGTCTGGGCAGCCATTGGAAGGGGTGGGGCACCTTTGCCATTCCTTTGCAAGAGGAGATTGCTATCGGACAGGGCATCGCTGCCTACGACACAGAGGTTGGGGTACTGGATACGCTGCTGAACCAAGGCAACGGAGCTGGACATTGGAAACTGGCAGGAAACCTGCCTATGCCTTTGCAAGAGGTGTCGGCGAGCAAGGAGCACGTCACTCCTATATGGGACGCGAAAGCCAAACTGGTGCTCCTGACCGACAAGTCTGTCAACGGCAAGGTGCGATATACTGAGCGCCGCGAACTGAGTAGCAAGGAGGCGGAAGCAGGCAAACTGAATGACCACGAACTGTTGACTTCATGTGTTGATTATGACTTCCGCTTTGTGGTAGAACAGGGCGCGTCGAAACTCATGCCTACCGATAGTTTGAGCTTCAAGGTGACAAAGACGGAGACAGGCGAGAACGAACGCTACGAGTTTAACAGCAACGTGAAGTTGGTAAGCATCCAAGCCACCACCCAGCAGTCCTCTGTATCACTGAAGTGGGAGACAACGGGCTTGGGCGACTACTACCGCATCCTGCGCCGTGACAAGGTTGAAGACGATTGGGTGGAATTGGAGAGTGCATACAACATGAACACCTATATCGACAAGACAACCAAAGCGCAACATGTTTATGTCTATAAGGTAATAGGCGTGAACGACTGCGAGGGTCTGCATACAGACAGCGTCACTGTTGAGGGGTGGTGCGAGCCTACGGGCATGGTGCGAGGCTATGTGCGACTGCCTGATGGTACAGCCATCGCCAATGTGACCGTAGTAGCCAATCCGCAAGACACCAAGAACGGTATCACGAAGAGCACGGTAACCTCAGAGAACGGATTCTTCGAGATAGGCGGCCTGACATACGTGGGTGCAGGTAGCTATGAGATTGTAGCTACGGCGGCTGGTAATGAGAGTCCTTACTCAAAATTCATTGCCAACTTCGATGAAGACAAGAATCTGGTGACCAATGCCGTACTGATACAGAACACCTACTATCTGTTCCAAGGCTATGTGATGTATGAAGGAACCAGCGTGCCTGTCATAGGTGCACAGTTCGAACGCGATGGCATGGTGGTGATGAACGGCTCAGGAACGCCTGTCATCACCGACTCACAGGGTAGGTTCTCCGTGAGCATCCCGCAGGGCGACCATACCATCCGCGTGGTGAAGGACGGCCATGTGTTCATGGACGAGGGCTTCTACCTCGACGAGAACAATAACCGCAATGCCAACTGGCAGAAGGGCGTTGCCGAATACGTCTTCTGGGATCAGACCACCGTCACGCTGCAAGGCCGCGTGGTGGGCGGTGACGTGGAAGGCCTGAAGCCGCTGGGCGAATTAGCCTCGATTAATAACCTGGGTGACTCGCTGACCATCGTGATGCAGCTGGAGGGTGACAACGCCTCGTATCTGGTGCGCGACCAACTGAACGCCAGCATCACGGAACGTCACAACGACTACTATTTCGCCCTTCTCGAGAAAGACACCTGCCACATGGATGTCTATCGCCACCGGCTGGTCATCAAGCCAAGCCATGTGACGGGCGAATACTGCGTACCTATGCTGCCCGTGAAATACAAAGTGACAGAAATCTACGGAGAAGGCTATCCGACGCTGTTCCAGGCTGGCAAGGTGGGCGAGACGTTGGATCTGTCCGATTATGTGAACAATGACACCGTGACTTATTCACGCATCTACCATGCGCAACCAACACTCAACGTCACCCAGTTCAACATGATGGGCGAGCCGTACATGGGTATCAAGTCCTACACCGACAAGGACAATACGGGCAAGGAGGTCTCCATTGAACTGTGGAACGCCGACAAGGGCTATAGTTTCGGATACCCTGTATATATGGCAGGAAGTCCTATTATCATGCAGCTTGCGGCAGTGGAGAAATACTACAAGAACAACGATCCGCAGCAAGGAGCTCCAGACATCGTGCAACTGACAGGCGGCGAGGTGAGCATCCACAATGCCCTTGTTGGCTCCAACGAATCGGAGATCGTGAAACTGGACTCGCTGGGTGAGAGCATCTACCGCTTTACGCCTCAGAACCTGACCTTCACCCAAGAGGAGGACATGGCGCTGAAGACACTGGCCATGACACTGCTTTACGATGGCACCCATTACGACGTGTTGCCTATGAACGGCGGCCCTATCCGCGGCTACGTAATGGCGTCGAAAGCCAAGAGCCAGGGGAGACGCGTGGTGGCAGAAGGTCCAGCCGTGCTTGTAGATATCCTTCGCGACCCGCCAGGAGCCGGATCCAGTGCCTATATAGAGAGCGGCAGCAAACTCAGCTACAGCTTTACTGAGGACGTGAAAGCAAAGTTGGGTGCCAACTTCACCGTTGGCAGTAGCTCTGCTGGAATGAATGTGTTCCGAGGTCTCTGGTCCGGTGTTGGAGGAGGTAATGTCCTTGGCAACAATGATATGTCCATTAAGAGTACCGACTACTTTAGTTTCGCCCTCATGACCACCTACTATAACAACTGGCAGTACAGCTACACCTTCGAGACTACCGAGCGCATCACCACCTCCTCCAAAAGCTCCCATGTGGGCCGCGATGCAGACTTGTTCATCGGTATGGTGCATAATATCATAGCAGAAGACGGTATAGCTGTGCGAGCCATTGACGAAGCAACCTACAATCTGCTCACGACGCGTGCCGGCGGCATCTATACGGTAGAAGACCATGATTTCAAAGTGCCGCAAGGCACGATGAAACTGCTGGCTGAGGGCGTGGACAGTAAAGACAAGAAAATCTATTTGGTACGCGACGAGGTGTTGATGACCAGAAGTGAATTTGAGAATATCTTCGTCCACTCCCAGACCTATATCGAAAATGAGCTCATCCCTGACCTTTTCAACCAGCGCAACGCCCTTATCCTGCCGAAAGGCACCCAAGAAGATACTGCTCGCGTAGTGGCAAAGGAGAAAGGCAGTGCCATGTATATCAGTCATGTGGATATCGATGACGATAACTTCGGAATGGAGAACTATTACACCAAGGTGGACCCAGACACGCTGCAAGCATATAGTGATGAAGTCCATATATACAATGATCGCATCCGAACGTGGATAAGCTTCCTCGCAACCAATGAGAAAGATAAACTGCTTGCCACAGATCATGTGAAGAGCTACGACGTGGACGGACGCGCCTCCGTCAGCTATACCGAGAAGTTTGGTGTAAACGAAAATGAGAGCCGCTATTGGCAGATCCCATTAGTCGGCACAGGCTTCGGAACTGTCAATTTCGGACAGGGAATGAAGAGTTTTGCTGATAAAGATACTAAACTGAACAATAGTGGAGGAGATGGGAAATATTATGTTTTGGATTTTCAGCAATTCTCTAAAGGAATGTACGTCAAATACACCCCTGTCCTCTCATTAGACTATAACTACAACTTCGGCAAGACGACGGGTAGTACGAAGAGCGTAGGCTTCACGCTGCAGCCGTCAGGCAAGTCCAATCTCGTGGTCGATGTCTATCGCGCTACAGTGGACAAGAACGAACTCAACGCCCGTGTGGATTCGCTTCAGAAGATGGGTGTGGATAACGCAGAAAACCTCTTCTTCCAATATGTCAGTGATGAATACTACGACTTTGTACGACGGGGAGGAACTGTTGAAGGTGAAGACTATGGCATTGCCGGTTCGTTAGGCGGCGTATGCTCCTACGTTAAGAACACGCCAACCCAGTACCGCAGTTTCGTCTATCGCACTCGTGGCGGTGCCACCGCCGAGCCTTATGAGGATGAACGCAGGACGAAATACTATAATCCGGGCATAGTGCTCGATGCCAAGACCATCGAGATTGACCATCCACGCATCTGGGTGGATCAGGCATCGATGAGCAATGTGCCTGCCGATGAACCAGCACGTTTCACCCTCCACTTCGTCAACGAGAGTCCATTGCCGGCACAGGCCACAACGACCAATCCTTTCCTCATCTTCCTTGATCCCGCTTCGAACCCTAATGGAGCCAAAGTATCTGTGGATGGCTATCCACTGGCAGGCGGAGGACTGAGTCTCCTTCTCAATCCTAATGAGGTAGTAACAAAAACGATAGAGGTCTATCCAGGTACAGACTACGATTACGATGACTTACAACTCGGCATCAAGGATCCGCTGGACGTGAAGCGTTCGTGGAACTGCAACATCTCTGCCCACTTTGTGCCTGTGGCTGGCAAGGTGAATGTTTCCTTGCCAGGCGATAAGTGGGTGGTGAACACCGAGTCGGCCTACGACAGCAAGCGCCAGCAGTACTACATGCCAGTGCGCATCGACGGGTTCGACGTGAACTACCGTAACTTCGACCACATCGAACTGCAGTACAAGCTCTCGACACAGGGAGACAAGGACTGGGTGAACGTCTGCTCTTACTATAGTGACTCTCTACTGTTTGCGAAGGCCACGGGTGAACGTCAGATGATTGTAGATGACGGACGCATCATGGCAAGCTTCTGGGGTGAAGCCGACCCGATAGAGCAGACCTACGACTTGCGTGCTGTGAACTACTGCCGCTACGGCAACGGATTCCTCACCCGTTCGTCTGAAATACTGACGGGTATCAAGGACACACGCCGACCACAGCTCTTCGGCACACCGAAGCCTGAGGATGGCATCCTGGACATCGGAGAGGACATCATGCTGCGCTTCTCGGAGCCTATTGCCGGCAACTACTTGCGCGGTCTGAACAACTTCCAGGTGCTGGGGCAGACCAACTCCAGCAACATCGCGCTCTCAACCGACCTGCGCTTCAACGGAGAAGGAGGAGTTCATTACTTAGGTATGCGCAACCTGAGCGGCAGAGCGTTCACTGTGGATATAATGATTAATCCCGATGACAACGACAAGGACATGACGCTGTTCAGCCACGGCGATAGCGACAACTTCCTGGAACTGGGCGTCAGCAGGAACAGGCAACTGGTAGCTGTCTTCAAGGATACCACCTTCCTCTCTGATACCATCGATTTCAACGGTCTGCGTCAGGTTGCCTTCGTGATACAGCCCGACATCGATACGCAGACCACACAGGTGTCGTTCTATGACGGCACCAAGCAGATAGGCTCGTTCAATTATAATCACCTCTATAACGGAACTGGCAGCTATAGCTTGGGCGTAACCAAACAGTACGAATACGAAAACTCTGACGAATCACAGAATTGGGAAGGCACCAACTACGAGGGTGAGATGCTGGAGTTCCGACTGTGGAACCGTGCACTGAGCACCGGCGAGATGAGCGAACATGCCCAGAAGATGCTCACTGGATATGAGTTAGGACTGCTCGACAACTTCCCGATGAATGAGGGACAGGGTGACTACAGTTTCAATCGTGTAGTCAGTGGCAGCGACCTTTCTGTGTACGAAGCGGCATGGAACGTGCCCGACGGCATCGGCATGAAGCTGGATGGCAAAGAGGGCTTCCGCATCGAGCCTGACAAGTTCAACCGCACCAACTATCAAGACTACACAATGATGTTCTGGTTCCGCACCACCGACAATGAAGGCACGTTGCTTTCCAATGGCAAGGCTGAGACCGAAGCCGATGCGACGAACCATTTCAACTTCGGTGTGCATGGTGGTTTGCTTGACTTGCACTTAGGCGGACGACACCTGCAAACCAACACAAGCGTGAACGACGGTGCATGGCACCATGTGGCTCTGACCGTCAATCGCTCCCGAAATGTGGGTAACCTCTATGTGGACCAGTTGCTGAAGAAGACCTTTGCCGTCGATACCTTGGGCGGCATACTCGGCAACCGACTGGCAGCAGGTGCCACTTTGATTGACAGTGAGACCGTGGAGCGACCTATCACGGGACATATCGACGAGATAGCCATGTACGAGATGGCACTATCCGAGAACATCATTAAGGCCACTTCTTCCATGACGCTCTCGGGCGAGGAACTGGGACTGATGGCATACCTGAGTTTTGGACGCAACGAACTGCAGCTTAACAACCAGCAGAAACTTGTGCCTACAGGTATCAGTTTGAAACGCTATCGCGATTTGACAACCGGTGAGTTGACCACGCAACGCGACACACTTATCGCACAGGATGTGGTAGAGCGTCTGGCTGACAAATCCAACTATGCACCTATGCGCGGCGTCGTGGCACTGGAGAACATTCCTTACAGTTTCGTTTCCAAGGACAACGAGCTGTACATCAACCTCGATGTGCCTGACTATCAGATAGAGAAGACCAACGTGATGGTGACCGTCAAGGAAGTGACCGACCTTAATGGCAACACAATGGCATCGCCTGTGACCATGGACCTCTACGTCTATCGCAACCCGCTGCGCTGGACTTCCAAGCAACTCAGCATGCAAACACGCTACGGCGAGGAATTTACCTTCGAAGCCGTGATAGAGAACCTGAGTGGCAAATCCAAGCGCTTCTCCCTCGAGGGACTGCCTATATGGATTACCGCTTCCCAGTACAATGGTGTGGTAGGTCCACTCAGTGAACAACCTATCACCTTCACCATCTCGCCTTATATCAATATTGGCGACTTCGACGAGGTCATCTACCTCACCACTGAGGACGAAATGAATGAACCGCTTCCGCTGAACATCAAGGTTCGCGGCGAGGCACCTGATTGGGCTGTGGATGACTTGTTGTTGCAGGATAATATCACCATGAGCATCATCGGACAAGTCTATGTCAACGCTAATATATCGCATGACAAAGAGGATATGCTGGCTGCCTTCAACAGCGACCACCGTTTGTTGGGCGTCACGCACCTCGACTATGATGCCACGGGCACTGGCAACGACGGACTGGCTTATCTTACAGTCTATAACAAAGATCGCAATCCTGTCGAACTCTTCTTCGAATTCTATGATGCCTCGACGGGTTACATCCACAGATTGTTGCCGAAGTTAACAGGAGGAAATCGCTTGGTATTCAAGTGCGATACTGTCATTGGCAGCACCACCGACCCTCAGCTGTTCTTCACCAACAACTATGTGGTGCAGACCATCCAGCTGCAAAAGGGATGGAATTGGGTATCGTTCCATGTAACTCCAAGGGAAATGAAGATTAAGGAACTGCTGAACAACGCCACAAACTGGGAGGTAGGCGACGGAGTGGAAGCCGACAAGGCTGATGGCAGCCAGTACCTGATTACCTACAAGTCCGAAGAAACCGACGACGGAGACTCTACAGTGGTGAACTACCTCTGGGATTATGGCGACAGCATCGTCAGCTTCGATTCTCGTCTCATGTACCGAATCTATTCAAACAGCAATAAGCAGGCATACGTGGAAGGCTATATTAACCCTAAGGGAATCACAGTACGAAAGGGATGGAACCGCATTGGCTACGTTTCCGACCTCAACCTGCCTATTGGTACTGCCATGTCCATCTATGCCGAATCAGGCTCCAACGGCGACATCATCAAGAGCCAGAGCGAGTTTGCCGTACTCTCCGTGGATGCCTTTGGCAACAAGCAGTGGAAGGGTACGCTCAAGTACCTCCGCGTTGGCGAAGGATATATGCTCAAGCGTAACGCCGACAGCGAAGTCACCTTCAACTATCCAATATATAAGTCGAACACCCGCTATGGCGGCGAGTCATATACCAAACGTGCAGAGCCTGCTTTCCAGAACAACAGCGGCACGAGCATGACCGTCGTAGCAATGGCAGAAGGTGTGGATGTTGAGTTTGGCGACCGTCTTACTGTCTATCAAGGCGCAGAGGTTTGCGGCGTAGCTGTAGCCTACGAGCAGGGTGTGTTCTATCTGAATGTGGGAACGCATGAGCCTAATGGAGCCGAAGACAAGCTTGGAACCAACGAGTCTCTCAGCTTCTTGCTGGAACGCGGCGATGAAGTGGTTGCCGTTACCAACCGCAGCCAGATGCGTTTCGTTCCGAATGCATCCCACGGAACACCTGACGAGCCAACTGCCATCAACTTCACCAATGCCGACGCCTTCGATACCGACGGCTGGTACACGTTGAATGGCATCAAACTGAGCAAGCAACCTCAGCAGCGAGGTGTGTATATCCACAATAACGAAAAAATCATTATCAAATAATCAACAAGAATGAAGAAGAACATCTTTTATATGTTGTTGCTGACAGCCCTCACCCTCGTGGTGGGGAGCTGTAGCGACGATGATGAATCAGAGTCAACAGAGCCGATAGTTGAAACGCCTGCTTATCTAAAGCCAGGAACAGATGTACGCCCCATCAATTGGATAGCCCCTGATGCCTCGCTCTTCGAACTCCGAATGACGTTGCAGGTGGAGCTCGGCGACACACTGGCTGCCTTTCAGAGCGAACAAGACTTGATGTGTGCAACCATCGACGGGGAAGTGCGTGCCGTAACAATTCCCCACAAGACGGGCAAAACTATCTACTATCCCCTCTTCATCTTGGACAACAGAACAGGCGGAACAGTCAGCCTGCATTACTACTGCGACCGTCTCCACCGCATCTACTCCATCACGAACTGGTCAAACTTCACCCCCTCTGCCGCTCCTACAGGCAAGAGCGGCATCTACCGTCCGTGTTTCACAAATGAATATTGAAACTCTACTTAGGACTTGCGAATACACTCTATCACCACTGCAGTTCAATGACCATCAATTCATGTCGTGCTTACTTCCTGACAAGCACCAGCATGGGCGATGTGAACGGCAACGGTGAAATAGACATCAGCGACATGACCCGTTTTGTGATCATCATTCTGAATGGCACTGAAAACCTTACCATTAAAAAAGTAGTGACCAACATCACGGATGCACCTATCACTTATGGCGGCATGGCACCTGACTTCGTCATCGTGTCACCCAAAAATCCTCATTGAATAGGAATGCGATTTTTTGATGGCGCTTCATCAGCATAACTTTGGTGA
>OCVV011352851.1_pt1 | contig 26629 bp, 43 predicted proteins | sample 1539721 | NCBI WGS metagenome assembly OCVV01 (sample SAMN02144230, study PRJEB22623) | gut metagenome | biome: sheep rumen | host: Ovis aries | place: New Zealand | reverse complement strand
CGTTATACCATTGTATAACGAACTAAATTCGGGTTTCCGCGATGATTTTGGGGTCGAAACCCCCTGTCTGGCTCGAAATTAGTGGACCAAATCGATGTGAATAGCTATTGCATTTCGATAAATTAGTGGACCCCGTCGATATGAAAGACGGGTTCACTTCGATAAAATTAGCGGATCCCACTAATTCTCGAAACCCGAAAACAAGTTCTGGGCCTCGAAAAATTCCCCCAAAAAATCCCCAAACGAAACACGCGCCGGGCTCGCACCCATCGCCACGACACGCCACGACACGATTACCCTTCGACCCATCAAAAAAAATAGGGTGGCCCCGCCAATACGAAGATCACGATCGAAGTAAAAAATAATTATAACAGCTTCGTTTTCCTCATAACATTATTATTAGCTGTTATTTACGTGTCGCAAAAAAAATATAATAAAAAAATTATAAGCATCTTAGAATAGGATGCTGCAAATGAAACCCAGGATCCAACACATGATGTTGAAGGCCACCAGGAATTGGATCATATCAATAAGTTCCTTGCCAGTTATAATACCACCTCCTCATCCTTTCTGCCATTATTGTCATAGTAGAACACACCTCCAATGTCAACATCATCATTAATCAATCCCTTTTCAAAGGATACTCGGCTGCTTGGTCTGAAGACATCACCATCACTCATCTCCCAATATGAAACACCTTCATATTGCTGGGAAATGAACTCGATCTTTCCAATTAAACCATAATACATCTCCTTCTCACTTTCATCAGGAGATTGGGAAGCAAGTCTCCTCAGGGTTTCTATTGAAAGCCTCATGCCTTTTTCTGCGAAGCCGATTCCATCTTCATCCACCACTACATGAATGATGTTGGAATCATCTTCAACTCTTTCAAGAACAACAACCTTAAAGGTATAATTCTTCTTCCCATCTTCCAATTTACCTCCAACATTTGTGATTTCCAAAAAGTTTCCATGGAAATCATTATATATATGTTGAAGAGCATCATTGTGAGGAAGCCAGAACTCATCACCTTTTTCATCTCGTCCAATGACCTGACGATTAGGTTTCTCTGGACTTCTGACCATATACATTCTCATGCAACCCAGAACGCTCATTAAATCTCTAACTAATGGAATTCTACCTTTTTTCTCATTTTCATAACTAACCATATTATCACCTTTTATTTTTGTTTTGGATTTTTAAGACTCACCATGTCTATCCGATAATCTCCCATACGATTTGTCCTCTGCATATTGAACAGTAATCACAACATTTGCAGTTGCAGTTGCATATATGAAGAGTTTCAATATCATATTCTTCAGGAAGATCTTCATATTCCTTTTCTATCATTTCAAATGATTCAATTGCTCTGAACCAATTAGCGTCCTCAACTTTTCTGTACAGCTTCTCATTGGAAGCATTGAGCACCAACCAGTAAGGCTTGTTGGACCAATCGAGATCATATCTTGCAGAGTAGATGTAGAATCTTCCATCAATGTCCTTATCAGACATTCCTTTATCCTTCATCTTTTTCACAATACCGTTCACAATCTCAAAGATTTCTTCAAGGGTTTCCTGATCAGGAACATCTCCTGTGTCACAGAATCTCATGCCGTTTCTATCATACATAATTTTCTTGTAGAAGAAATCAATCTTCTCCTGTGTTGTATGAGTAGCCCAGGCATTCATTCTCTTCATTACTCTGTCTCTTACATTCTTGTAAGTAGTTTCCATATGTTTGGCGTAACATACGTCAGGGCATTGACACAGTCCATATCTTTGACCTGAGCACATCCAAGCCAGTTCAAATGCCAGGTAGAACCATTTCTTTCCAAGCTTGGAATTCTGATCGTCTCCAATCAATGGGAATTTTCCATGTTCGTCAAAGTATCTTTTCTCATATGCGCTGACTCCGAACCAGTCATCACCGAGTTTGTAATCTTTTGGCACAAGAACCCATGTGACTTTCAAGTCAGCACTTGACTTCTTCTCACCTGCTGCATTATAGTAGATGATTGGATTGTTCTTGTCTCTGAACTCTCCATTCTCAACACATTCCATAAATGTCTTGTATTCTCTCTGGGTCAGCTTTGTCATCTTCCTGGTGGTTTCACTACTGATCCTGGTCGGACTTCCTCTGGTGAACAATCTCCTGTTGATGATGTTCTTATCAACATTTGACAGGTATGATGTTGTTTCTGATGTGATCATTCTAATCACATCATTCACAATACTATCCTGATTATGGATAGTCTTTAACTCATCATAATTACATTCACCTTTGATTGCCTTTACAAACAAGGCTTGTCCGCTTATTTCATACAACTTGCTTTTGCTGCTGTTGTTCTTACCATTCTTGTAGACCGGAACCATTGTATCTAAACATTCAATATCAATGTTGCACATCTCTTCAAGAGTGTATAATTTATCAGCAATTACATCTTCCATGATTAATTTTCTTGCAGTTCTTTTTACCATAATATCATCTCCATTTTTTATTTAGTATTCATTAAATTCGTAGTATAATCCTTCGTATATGTCTTCAGGGTAATCTTTCTCAGCCATTTTCATGAAATATTTACATATTTTCTTATTGTACTCCTCATCTTCCTGCATTCTCTTCAAATGCTTTTTAAACTTCTCTAAATCTTCTCCACCTTTGTAGAACAACACAGCATCATTTAGATACATGAACACTCCTTGTTGTTTAAAGTAGATTTGCGGTTCTTTACTGAACTTGATTTTTCCATCTATTATCTTATAATCACACTCTATTCCAATAGTGTAATTACTTCCTAAAAATTCATTATGCAATTCGTTTATTAAATATCCTTGTTTCATTTTCATTGTATCATCCTCTATTAATTCAAATTCAACTCTCCAGATTAATGTATCTAATGATACATCACCATTTAGGTTTTTAAAATATTTTAAATAATCTTCTTTATCATTAAAACCTTCCTTTCTTCCTTCCTCATCAGTTAATTCTGATAAAGGTTCAAGGTGACAATCCTTGATCAGGATTTCGCCATATACTTCAGGAGTACGATCTATTTTAATCTTGTGACGTTTTCCAGGAATTGCTGGTCTGCGTCCGGTTCTATTCATTCTCCTGGTTACTGTCTTATTTCCATTGATTATCTGATTCTTAGTGTATTCATCGAACATCATCTTATTATACCTCCATATTTATTGTATTCCATATTTGCCTTTTCAATCTTATCCCATCCTGGGTAAAAGTCATCCATTAATTTTTTGAACTCACTTCCATGATTATGAACATACAAGTGTGTTAGTTCATGAGTAATCACTTCCTTAATGATTTCCTCAGGCATCTGAACCAGCACAAGGTTAATCCAGATTCTTTCAGCCACTACATTGCATGTTCCCCATTTGGTTTTCATTCTTTTGATTCGGAATTCCTTGGGAGCTCTTCCTGTAACTTGAACACATTCATCCATCATTCTCGGAAGTTCCTTTTTGAACAGACTCCTTCCTAATCTTGCAGCTGATTCCATCATATCACCATATAATATTATGGTGTTGTTATTAATTTCTCCAATCTTTGTCTTACCATCCTTATGTTCAATATTATATTTCTTTCCAAAAAGATACATTGAAGAGAAATCAATCTCTTTTTTGCTTTGATCGATTTCCTTTTGCATCTCTCTTAATGTATCAACATTCTCTTTCAATAAGGCTTCGACATAATCCATCTCCACCCATGATGGAACAGATGCATACACCTGCATGCGTCTTTTATCTGTTCCGATTTGAAATCTTCTCATTCTCTTATTATTTCTCACTCTTATATCTACATCTATTCCTTCTATATTCATATTATCACCTATTCTTCTTCAATGATTTTACTAATATGTTTTCCTAATCTTTCAACAACACCTATGACCAATGCGTTACCCATCATGAAATATCTTCTTCTTTCAGTCATGGATTTCGCTTGCACATTTGTCCAATTATCAGGAAACATTTGGATTCTTTCAGCTTCCATAGGAGTAAGGGTTCTTAACTTACCTGTTCTAATATCTTTCACTATATGAGTACTTCTGTTCATAGTGGATTCACTTGTTAATAATGTTCTAGCAGGTCTGTTAAGATAATCAGGGAAAGCCACATTACCTTCTGAGAAGAAATACTTCTCACCATTGGGTTTTGTTCTCTCTATCTTCTTGCTACCTTTTAGGTATTTCATTCTTTCAATCTTTTCATCTGTTAAGAAATACTTTTCATTAATTTCACCTTTCTCTATGATATCTCCCAATGTAGTTATTTCATCACAATTTGGTTTTGTCTTAAATGTATAGATATTACCTTTATGCATGAATCCTGAATTCAGGAATTGGAAGATGAAGCGATCGCTGAGATCAACCAAATCTTTAAACCCTTTTATGCTGTTAACATCTCTCTCAGGTTCAGACTCATCTACCTTTACTGGGAAGCAGGAAGCAAATACTCCATCATAGTAGATTATCTCTTCAGCGTTTTTCCGACTTATTTCCTGATAGTATTTTGTTGACTCATGATAAGCAAAAATAAATACTCTTCGTCTTTTTTGAGGGAATCCATACTCAGCAGCATTGATAACTCTCCATTCCACACCATAACCATTATCCCATAATGTTTTAAGGATTATTCCAAAGTCTCTACCTCTTTGAAATGATGGAGATTTAAGTAGCCTGTCCACATTTTCAAGTAATATAAATGGTGGTTGTTTCTTTTCTAAGATTTCAGCAATCTGCCACCAGAGAACTCCTTTCTTGCCTTCAATTCCTTTTTCATTTGATAATGAACGAGCAACTGAATAGTCCTGACATGGGAAGCCTCCAACTAAAAGAGTGTGATCTGGGATGCTTGTCTTATCAATAAGACTAATATCCTCATTCACATGGTTTTCACTTTCTCCGAATCGTTCCACATAGCAATCATAAGCCGCTTGGGTTTTAGTGCTCGGTTCCCATTGATTAATCCAAACAAAATCCCAAGTATCATCTTCAACGACTTCATTGTTTTTTAATTCAACCTTATTTAATCCACAACGGAATCCACCAACTCCTGCAAATAATTCTACTACTGTCTTATCCATATTATCACCATTCATTTAATTTAAAACAAATTCTATTCTCGCAATATTCATCAATCTCATATGTGAATATCTTCATTCCAAGTTTTTGATTTAATTCTTCAAAATATTTCTCAATTCTTGGTTTGACAATCTTAAATTCTTTCTCTAAATAAGCTTGATATTCATACTCATTATTAAAATCATCAATTCTTTTAAATTCTATATCATCATTTAATGGTTTATAATCTAATCGGAGGCTATTGTCTCCAACCCATTCAAAACCATATTTTTCATTCAATTCTTTAAACATTTTTTTTAATTCATCTTTTATCATATTATCACCATTCGATTTTAACTGTATCCCCCATGAAACAACCCAATAAATCATAGATAGTGTTGATGACAAAATCATCAACAGTTATCTCTTTTTCATTATCATCTTTGGTTAGTTCGACAATTAATCTTATACGGTTTTCATCAATCACCTTCAACATTTGTCCTAATATTAAAGGGTCCATTTCTTCAAAGCCACCAATTGGTGCTCTAAAGTTTATGATATTTTCAGTTTCATCAATAGAGAAGAAAAGAAAAGTATCTTTTCCATCATGTTCTAGGTAATCCCTTCTCCTAATAATTCCACCTTTATCCATTTTATCACCTTTAAATATCATAATGTGATGGGAAGAATAAATACATATCATCGTCTAATTTAACAAGTGGACATATACTACATTCATTCTCCATATTCTCAATCATTCTATCTATATTATTGTTGTATTTTGCAAGTTGATCTTTAAAATTCATAATTACAGATTCTTCATTAAATAAGATAATAGATGAAATAATCATTTTAAACGCATTAACCCAATCTTGTACGCATTGGTCGTATTGTTCCGCATCATCAAGATTATATATGCATTCATCTATTTCATAATTTACATGTTCACGTAACGCATCAAACATGACATTTGCGGTGTTTTCATTTGCTGAAAAGATGCCAATATCATTAATTGCGGCGGCGATAATTCTACATTTATCTGTATGATATCCCTTTGCATCGAATGGAAACGGTCCCATATCATATAGGAAACGTTCCCAATCCAAAGGAGTTTCAAGTACATACCTATACTTATTTAGAATTTTCTGATTGTTCTCAGAAAAGTTACATAAGTAACGTCCATCGTCCACAGGTATCTCATCCATAAGGCTAAAGATGTTATCCGCGGATTCGTTATTGTTAATATTACGTTCATGTAACATTTCTGTAAGAATGCGTCCTATATCTATTTTTGAAATATATCTTGTTTTTTTCATATTATCACCTTTATTTTTTTTGTTTTATATTTTTGATGAGGGAGAATATTAACTCCCAATAGTTTATTTATGTTATTCAATTTCTTCATCGAAGAACTCTTTAATAAATTTCATATAAAGTTTTTCTAATTCACAATGCATATCGTGAGCCCACCATTCATTAGTTGGGTTTTCTTGACCTGTATGTTTTTCAAATGTAGCTTCAAGTATCTCCCAATCAATACAACACGGTAATGTGTTATCCGCAAAGAAATCACAACAATCGTTGTCATCGTAAAGAGATAGTCTTTGTATTTCAAGAATTCCAAGTAATTCATCTATCGGCATTAGATTGATAAATTTTTTGTAATTGAAATTATATGTGCCATTTTCGTTAGCAATGATACATAATGGCACAAGCTTTCTTATTGTTTCTTTTGAAACTGTATGTCTACGATAATATGAGTGTCCCATTTCTTCCATTCTATCAAGAATGGTGGTATTTTCAAGTGTTTCTGGATAATACTCTAATTTTACTTCATCAAGAAGTCGCAGAGATCTTTCCACATATTCTTCTTCGGTCATCATTTCATGATTGTCTTTGTAAACTGTACCTCCTGGTGCGGCTAAGTTCATGTAAAGTGTGTCAATATATTCCTGATATGTTTGAGTGTATGGATCACTATCTCCATCATCTTGATGGATTACTTTTTGATTGTCATCAATGATAAAAACAATGCATGCAGTTCCGAAAAAAGGATCACGATATATGCTAATTACTTCGTTTTCTAATTCTGTCAGTAATTGCATATTGCCTTTTGTCATTTTCATGTTTTGTGTTTTTCTTTCAATTGCGTTTTTTACTTTGTCTGCTAATACCATATTATCACCATTTAATTTTGTTTTATATATTTTTGATGAAGGAGAATATTAACTCCCAATAGTTCGACAGTCTTTATTCTATTATTTAATCATCTTCCTCGCAATATCCACAATTTATGCAATCATAATCCTCAACACCTATTTCATCGAAGAGACATATTCCTTCCCCTATATCCTGCATGAACACTTTCAGTCTGCGTATTTCGTTAAATCTTCTGAGCACTTGCCAGATTGTAAGCTCTCCATCAGCCTCATCCCTTACTACCTTGCCATTTCTGACCTGAATCCATGTATAGTTAAAGATGTGGTCTGGATCGTCATCATGATGTTCCAGTTCAAAGTAGGCGTATGTGTTCTCTCTAAAAGGCACACTAAAGGACCAAGACTTGAGAGTACGCAATCCTTCTGGGTCATAGTCGCTAAAATATTCATCAAACAATTCTTTTAATTCTTCTTTTTTCATAATTATTTCTCCAGTTAGTTTATTATTAAATAGTAGTTTTCTCTGTCAATTGTTCTTCTGCCATCATCTTTACAATCCCATATCCATTGCAGGAATTGAGAGTCTTCTGCCCAGTTTTGGATTAATTGATGGTATTGCATATGTTCCTCTTCTGCAAAGTCGAATGGGTTTCTTGGCAGGTTAGCTGTGGTAAAACCTTGATGATCATAGTAACCAATGTCGGGTTCATCATCATCGATTGTTGTAATGTCCACATATCCTTTAAGGGTTATTTGACTGTTTTCGGTGCTTACAATTTCAAAATCTACATATTCTATCATTTTATCACCTTTTTGTGTAGTTATTCTCCTGGGCAAATTGCTTTTCTATCATCTCTCATTTCTGATTTTTCGATGTATGGTTTTAATTCGTCATCTTGTTTACATTTTTTAATTACTGCGGTAAAGATATCTTCAATTTCTTTATCATTAAGATCTTCATACTTGTTTTCAATCATATCATTTACATATACGTCAAATTGGTTTTCAGGATATACATCATCTTCAAACCATTCTTTTTTGGCTATTCGGTATATGAAATTCGCTTTATACTCTTTTTCTTTTTCTTTAAAAAATGGATCATCTTCGTATATGTCTTTGGATAACATATCTTGGATATCACTGCCAGATATTTTATCTAATAATTCATCAAATTTTTTAATTTCTTTTTGTGTCATTTTTCCTCTACCTACAACATAATTATAAAGGTTACTAAGACCACTAATATGTCCTGCTGTGTATGCAGATCTCAATGCTTTGACAGTAAAAAGTGCGTCTGTTTTCCATTCTTTTCTCATTTGGTATTCTTGTTTGATTTCTTTTTTCTCCATAATATCACCATTTTTTGTTTTTTTTGAGGCTTTTAGCGACTTCCTCCAGGTCGAATAATTCAACAGTTATTTATTACATTATAATTTTTCATATAATTCTTTGAGTTTTTCTTTTGAAAAATTATCTCCTTGTCCTTTCTTTTCATAATAGGCCCAAGTGTCTAAGTCAATGATAGTGTCATCACCATCTGTTTCAGAATATAGGAAAACACCTCCTACGTGGTGTATGTTTCCGTTCATATAGTGCTGAATATCACCAACACATAAGAAGTGTTGGCGAATATGCTTACTGTTCTCTACCAACCATTCACATACTTTCTCAACCGCATTACGAGTGAGATCTTCTTCACATAATTCTATGATTTTATCTATAATTTCTTCTCTTGTTTTTTCCTTAGGCAGGGATTCCATATATCTCTTAGTCGCTTCATTTAATACTTTATCCCATATATCATCTGTGACATCTAATAGGATATCGTTCAAGTGGGTTTTATTCTCTTCAAATGATTTGCCAACACCAATTATTCCTCTTTTTTCCCATAGGGGAATGGTATCACTATTCAATATTTTATTTATAAGATTTTCGCAATCCATAACATCACCTTTTTTTGTTTTTATATTTTGAGGCTTTTCGCGACTTCCTCCAGGTCGAATAGTTCGTCAGTTGTTATTAAAATCCTGTCCATTCAATGGAATACTCATCATCAATTTCTTCCAATCCCTCTAAAAAGAACCTGATAATTTCATGATCCTCACTATAATCTGGGTCATTAAGGAAATATTTTCCTCCGTTTTTCATATTTTCTTTATCAAATTGATCAAGAACATATTTTTTGCCATCATAAAAACTACAATCATTCTCTCCATATTCAGAAAATCTCATTTCAATGATTTGTTCAAAAATACCTTCATCAAGAATTGATGGAGGGATAAAGTATATTGTATTTTCATCTCCAATTTCTGTGTAAAAATAGAAATCAAGAATAGTGGAGATTTTTTCTACCTCTATCCCTTTTTCTTTTAATTCTGATATTTTTTCATCTACATCGCTTTTTAAAGCGACCATTTTTTTTCCATTTTCTTCTATAATATACTTTTCCATATTACCACCATTCACTCATATTTATCTTCTTCTGTTCCATCTGACATAAAATTTCTCACCGGCTTCTTTAAAAGCGTATTCATATGAATCTATGTAGGATTTTTTATTTGGAAAAGCCTTTTCTAAAGCTTCCAAATTATTGTTGAAGAATTGTTTATCATCTTCATTTAATTCATAATCTTTGTTCGGTTTCATAGGTTCATCATAACGCATTTGAATCAATGGTTCGATGAACGCTTCATCAATAACACTTGATCCTATTTTAATAATTGCTTTCTTATTTTCATCTTTAAAAGTTATGTTCTGATGTAAATACATATTATCACTTAATATTTTTTTGAGGCTTTTAGCGACATCCTCCAGGTCGAAAAATTCGTACAAATATCAACAAACGAACACATCAACAAATACGCATTCGTTTGGTTACAATTATTCTAATCCATTCCAATCCATGTAATGGGCTCTACGGTATTCATAATCTCTAATGTTCCGTTCAGCGATTGCTCTTTTGTATTCAGAATCTCTCGGTCCGTTGTCACACACACCGCATGTTCCGTACTCGCATTTCTCACATAACTTTGGGTTATGGTGCTCATTGTTTCCCCAGGTTTCATATTCTGTCATGATATCACTATTTTTTGTTTTTTATTATTGCATTTTTGATATGGGAGAATGCTAACTCCCAATAGTTCGACAGTCTAAATCATACGTGCGAGACACATAAGTTCTTTGTGGGATCGTTTGTTTAATATTCCTTCAAGATTTTTTATTGTCTCCTCGGTGATTCCATTCTGATCTCTTGAGATGACAAGCATGATTCCGCTTAAATTAGAACTCAACCATTCATGAATTTGTTCCATGGCATATTCTTGGTCTTCTTCAAGTACTTCCAAAACATGGTCAATCGCCCATTCTCTGAATGTTTTCAGAATCTTGTCATATATTTCAGGGAACACCTCATTCCATATAATATTACGTAATTGGTCTTCTGTTAATTTTTCGAGAGCTGTACCATATAAGTCGTACTCATCATTAATCATTTCTACAATCTTATCCATTTCTTTTGTCTCATCCATTTTATCACCTAAATCTAGTTTTAAATCATCAAACATTTCTGATATCTCATCAGCATCTTTTTCTTCATAACCATGTCCTTCAATACCCCAACTTGAGCTTGCGTAGAAATGGTTAAGATATTCTTTGAAAGTCATTGATTGAGGTATTGTATCATCTATATAGTCAGGATTTTTCATTTTTCCATAGTCATAGATTTTATTGTTTGAAATTTTCGCAACTCGATCAAATCCTGATATCTCATTATCAAATTTCAATAATTTTTTAATATTTTCTTCTGTGAGAGGTATTTTTTCAACTGTGTCGTAAATTCTGACATGTAATTCATGTCTTTTTCTTGTTTCTTCTTCCTTTTCCTTTTCAAAGACTGATTGGATTGGGGTTAAATCGTATCCCATCCAATGCTCCCAGCCATTGTCTCCATCATCTTCTAAGCCGTTATCATCAATATCAATGGTAAAATATTTCAACTGTGGCTTTAATTCTCTTAGGTTTTCCAGTAATACTTCTTCCAATACACATGCCTTGCCCATTTCGTATTCTTTTGGGTATCTAACATAGTCGCCTTTACGGTTCATTCTTGAACATGTTGATATGCTCAACCCAAGAGTGATTTTATCGGTCTCGAAATCTTCAAAAACATCCAACTCATGAGGATAGAGTGGACCATCAATTTCAAATTTCTTTCCGTTCTTTATTCCATCTGAGATTTTCCAAGAGTCATCAAGAGGAAATGGACATGTGTCTTTGATGCATTGAATGGTTGAGTTTACATTTTCGATTTCTTTAATACTGTTTTTTGTCATTTTCATTTTCATTTTTTCACCTCATTTATGAGAAATAAACCATATAGGTTTTTCCTTCTTCAATTTCTTCTTCAAGACATTTTATTAAAAATTCTATTAAAGGATTTTCAGAATATTGTCTTAAAAATTCTATTAACTCTTTCATCACATCGGAAGAATAAAAGTATCTCTTACATTCTTCTATTTCACCAAACTGTGAGAAGAATTTATAAAATTCTTCTCTTTGACTGTAATTTATAATTTCAACGGCGTATTCTCCTTTTTCAATAGTTATTCCATAACTCATATTATCACCATTTACCAAATTTCACCAAGCATTGTAAGAAAAACTTCTTCGGGATAGGAGTCAAACTCACTTCTTGAATGATAATGATTTATTTTTTTAATATTTTTTGTCAATGTTTTTAAAAGTTCTAAATCTTCTTCGGACATATTGTTAATGCTCAACTGCCAAGTTCGATAAGGATTGTATCCTCCAATATCATCTCTTATGAATAATATACCTTCTCTCGGATCATCAGCATTGATTATCAATCCCAACTCACTTTTATATTGGGGATTTTTTTCTATATGATCCCTAACTTTTATGAAGATTTCTTCAGCTCTTCTTATGTTTTTCTCCTGATATAATTCAATCTCTTCTTTTACAATTTTTAATTCTTTTTCTAACTGTCTTTCTTTGTCTTTTAAGATTTTAATTTTCATAGTCATTTTATCACCATTTTTTTGTTTTTTTGAGGCTTTTAGCGACATCCTCCAGGTCGAAATAAAATTCGTATAAAATCTAATAAACGAACACAAACACAAATACGTTTATTCGTCTTCATGTTGCATTTCACGTAATTTATTGAACAATTCACTCAGGCTTTCCTGATTGTGAATGGCTGATTTTTCAATATCATTCAACAATTTTATATCTGCTTCGGAAATGTATTTATTTCCTGATTTGTCGTTTATCCAAGCTGTTTTGATTCCATATGCTTGAAGTTCTATGCTTTTTATAGCAAAATACAGGGATCTTACATCCCATTTCAGTTGGACTATGTTGTCCAATCCTTTCTCTTCTTTCTTCTTATCCTCTTTATATGTTATTTTAACTGACATACTATCTTCCTCTTCACAGAATTTAACTTCTAAATTATTATCCATTTCTTCAATTAGTTTTCCTGCATCATGAACATCTTCTTTGAAGTTTTCACCTTTCTCCAGATAATCGTGCAACTCAAACTCAATCTCGGGAATATCATCATCTACGAGCATACTATACACTTCAATATCTTTGAAATCTTCAATGGTCTTCTTGATTTCATCCTGAAACGCTTCTGCTTGAATGTCACCATAATCACATTTGTCTTTAACTTCTGTGTTATGGTATATGCAATTCATGCATAAGTATTTTCTTTCACATTCAGTAAAATTTTCTTTTAGACAAAGTTTACTATAATTCTTCATAATACCACCTTCTTATTTTTCAACAATTTCTCCATTATCATATACTCTGTAAATGGATACATCTCCACCTTGTGTAGTGACGAATTGCACATAATCACAACAAGTGCTTATGTCAAGTATTCTTTCAGCTCCAGTTTCCGCAAATAATATTTTTTTCGCTTTCTCGATTTTCATAATATCACCATTTTATTTTTTGTTATTGTATTTTTGATAAGGGAGAATACTAACTCCCAATCGTTCGACGGTCTTATTCAAATTCTTTTTTCAAAAGCATAACTGAATTTCTAATTGAATCCATATAAGGATCCTGATTACATATTTCATCAGTCACACTTTCATTAATCTGATAAGCGTATTCCTTTAACGCTTTTACATAGATTTCTGGAACATCTTCAGGTTTTGGTCTAAGAGGGATATCTTCCTTTTTCGGAGGAATTTGATTTCCTTGAAGATATTCTGTGATTGTGTAACAATCGTCATATCTTCTATTCCAAACTTCAATATTCAGGTTTAGGAGGTTCATAAACAATACATTATAATCTCCTAATGTAAATCTATTAATTAGAGTAGCTACTAATTGGATACTCTCTATATTACATATATACATACTCATTTTTATCACCTCATTCGGTGTATCCTTCTTCTATCAGATATTCTTCAAATTCTTCAGGAATATCCACATGGATATCTCCTGAGCTGTCTTCGCTAATGTGGAGATTCGCATCCCACAACATTTGCTTAATTGGTTCTTTCTTTTCTCGGTTGTCGTAATCAAATTCGATGAGCACCACCGGGGTTGGGAAGGCGGATGTTTCAACATAACATCTTACATCATTCTCAGCACCGAAGTCTTCGCATAATTGATTCAATCTTTCGTAGTCTTCCATGTTTATCACCATATTTTTTTGTTTTTTATTGAGGCTTTTAACGACGTCCTCCAGGTCGAAACAATTTTATTTAATAAAAAAGTGTAATATATCTATTCGACCTCTTTCTTCTGAGTGGAAGTCAAGCATAAGATTCATTTGATCTCCTTCACAGATTTTTTCTTCTCTCATTTTTTGAACGACCTTGAAAATATTACCTGTTTTCGGATTTCCGGTTATTTCAATCTTCTTATCCTTTTTTGTTATTGCAATGTCAGGATAATCATATGACAACTTTTGTATCTTTTGAATCATGTTTTCTCTTTCCTTTTCTTTTTCCAGATTTTTTATCTTTGCTCCTTGTTGTAATAAAGTAGTCAATTCCTCTAACCCTATCCAATCAGCGATATCATAATAGAACCATTCTCCAACGGCATTGTCTTCTGTTTCTAATATCGCTTCATAGTTTTTTTCTATGATTTCCAATAGTTTTTCTGTTGCAATGTTCATTCTCTTTTGGATGCCTTCTTTAACTTCTTCTAATGTCTTCTTTTCCATATTATCACCTAATGTTTTTTTGAGGCTTTTAATGACGTCCTCCAGGTCATATTCAACTGTTATAATTTGTCAATCGCTTTACTGATTAATTCAAATTCCATGTCAATCATGATAAGTTCTTGTTCTAGTTCAAAAATTTCCTCACTTTTCTTGTCTTCACCTGTTTCCTTGTTTGTGTATTTTTGATCTTCTTTTATGAGTGATTTTGTTTTGGCATCTGTCATTTTCGCAATGCCAAATGTTTCCTCGGTTTCCTGAGAAGTCATTCTTGCAATCTCAATTCGCATTTCCGCCTCCCTATGTTCCTTAGCTCGTTTGAATTTCCTATAAGCTTTTCGAGCTTCTCCTAATTCCTTTACAATTTTTCTTCTTCTTTTAATTATTCCTAATGTATCTTCAAAGATACTTTCTCTTGATACCATATTTTTCACCATTTTTATTTTTTTTTTGAGGCTTTTAATGACGTCCTCCAGGTCATATTCAACAACTTTAGTTACTTTTTGGCAATATGATTGTAATCATTTGCTCATTTGTACCTAATATATCATCAAATGAACCATCATTGATGATATTTTTTTCATCAATAGTTTTGTATTGTGCATCAGGATCATATGAATCCATTACTGTAATTTCTCCATTTTCATTATTCTCATACACTTCAATAGCATATATTTTTTCATTTGCTTTTATTTTTAATATCATTTTATCACTTTAGATATAATTTTCAATATTACTTTTTACTCCTGTTTGAAATCATTCCAACAGGAAACGCTGATATAATCTCTGATATCAGCTGAATTATTTAACATCTCATTTTCGTCATAATAATTCTGCATACGTTCGCGGCCTTTTTTATTGAGGCGTATTATCTGCAGAGTTTCTTTGCCGTCATGATGAGAACATTCCATCATCAGATGGTTGTGTTTTTCAACATAAAATCTGACAATGTCAGCAGCTCTCATTCCCCAATCCAGGATTTCTCTCATATTAGAGAAGAACTCTGTCATACGACCTCGGTTATCAGATCCAAGACCATACAAATTCATACTTCCAACACACAAGCCCGCATACTTGTGTTCATTTTCCTCAAAGATGTTATTGAAATTCTCAAGGATGATGTCATACAGACTATCAATATCCATCTTTTCAATTGTTTCCTCATCAAACATGTCATAGACATAATTTGACCATAATAATTTCTTCATCTTATTCATCCTCCATATTATTCTATTTCATTAAGAATGTTTGTTAGGTCTTCATGAAACTTGATTGTCTTGCAACAAGATTTCTTTTTCGCCCATTCCTTGGCTTTTTGTGTTCGGATGTCTATATAATGAAGACGATCATGAACTACTTCAACCCCATTGATTTCCCTAATCATTCTTCTAACGTCAGATTCAACCTTTCCAATGTTAATATGAATATAAGAGTTAAGACCTTCTTGATATAAGGTTACTCTTTCTATATAACTTAAATTTGCCTCTCTTAAGTCTCTTTCAACGTCTTCATATGTTTGTTGGTTTAAGGCATCTTTGAGTCTTTCATTGTTTATAAATACCGCTTTGGTGGAGTAAACAAATCCATACCAATTTTCATTGTTTTGTAATATTTTGGTTATCAATTCTTCCTTTACGTATTTTTCAAAATCGTTTTCCCCACAATCCCAATAAATGACAATATGGTCTTTTTCAATTTTTCCTCTGACGTATTTCTTTGCTCCTAATTTTCTTATTACGGTTTTAAGTTGGTCAAACTTCATTTAATCTACCTCATTTTTATTTTTTTTTGAGGCTTTTAACGACATCCTCAGGTCGTATTCAACAATCTTATTCCCAGTCGAAACCAGCTGGTTTCCAATATACTGAGTCAACTTTCACATCTCTCACATTTGTGAGGATTGTTTTTGATGCGGCACGATTTGGATAATCATGTTGCATAAAGATGAATACATTTTTTGTAATCCTGCTGATTTTTCTGACATCAGGCATAAACACTCTGTCATCACAACCATCGTTTACAATGACATTGTTGTGTCTGCCTGCTCTCAAAAGAACAATATCGTTCTCCATCACATCCTGTGTGATGTTTAGATTTGTTTTTTCGTGAACTGTCTTTACCTTCATTTCCTCAACATTTGTTACATTGCGGATACTAATATGTCCTCCACATTTTTCATTAGAATCGTTCACGGGATGAATCTCCCCTGTGACTTTTCCTTGATATGTATCTAAATTAATCGCATCCGCTTTTACACAGATGTTGTTAATTTTGATATATTTTGGCTCAAAGACAACGTCTTTGGCATTTAGTTCACCTTTTTTTATTTTTTTAAGATATTTTTTTATCATAGTATCTACCTCATATGTTTTGTTTTTTTTTGAGGCTTTTAGCGACTTCCTCCAGGTCGTTGAAAAATTTCGTATAAAAACGACCAAACGAACACAACAAAGAATACGTACTTATTGGTTATTATTTTCTAAAGAGTTCATCAAACTCCGCAATTTTTTTATCTGTTTGACATCTGTGCTTACATCTTTCTTTTTCGTTAATGCTTTCTTTGCTGATTTCTACCCATCCCAACCAATTATAGTCTTCATAACTGAAGTCTTCAACAGTAACCTCTCCTTCTATGTTACATATTTTATCTATTACATAGTTTGCAACATCTAAATATCCATTATTGCCATTGAAGACAATTTTTAATTTTGTCTCAATTCCTTTTCTTTTTCTTTCTATTTCACCCCTTTTTATCCATGTATTGTCTTCTAAGATTTCTAAGATTTCTTCATATGTTTTTGCTTCAATAAGCACTTTTATGAGATTATCTAAATGGATTTTAGGGATCCATCTTTCATCTTTGACGTGATAAGCGTCTGTTAATACCAATTCATTATTGAATGTGTTTTTTATATATTTTTTGAAATCTTGATTCTGTTCTTTATCAAGCCATTTCTGTCCTTCAACCTGTGCAAAATGCCATCTAAAGAAATTTCGATCTTCAATTATCTCTATAGTACCTAATTCCTTTACCTTTTCTTTAAATTCTTCAATAGTCATTTTTATCATAATATCACCATTTTTTTATTTTCTTTTGAGGCTTTTAGCGACATCCTCCAGGTCGAAACAGTTCGTATAAAATTTATTCTTTTTCATTTCCTATGTTGTTGAATGCTTCAATGATAAATTCTGATTCTCCACATTCATCATAATAGTCTTTGATTCTTTGTTTCAAATTTTTGCAGAATTCATCACTTGATTGGGCTTTGAAGTCGGTTAAGTCCATGTTGTGGATTATGACAATTTTACCAAACGCTTCAAATACTTGATGTTTGAATTCATCAGCTTTGTTTAGGGCGCAGAGTTTTTTGTATCCCACGCATAGTTCTTCGATCAGATCGGCATCATCCAAACAGTCATCGATTTTATTCAGGACTTGTTTGACTTTGAAATCCTTCCATTTCTGATCATCTTCGGTTTTGAGATTCTTCAATGTAGGAATTCTCATGTTCCTGACATCTTCATTTTCAATCAGGAATACAACTTCTGGCTTGTATAAGTCAAAGCCGTATAGTTTATTCATAATCATCCAAATATCTGATAATACCGGATATTCTTCTCCAAAACTGTTTCTACATTCTTCTCTGGCTTTTGAATACATTTCTTGGAACTCTTCCTGGGTGAAGAGTTTTTTATGTGTGAAGATCGCGTAATTGATTACACATTCTGAGATGTTTTCTTCCAAGTACACACCATAGGTGTGCATCTCTTCTTCACTATTCAGCAGTTTTTTCAAGCATTTTTTACCACATTCATCTAAATTGTTATAGATTTTGTATACATTGTTTTCCATATTATCACCTAATATTTGTTTGAGGCTTTTAGCGACATCCTCCAGGTCGAAACAGTTCGTATAAAAACTATAAGTCAAATATCTCATCGAATTTAGCTATCGCCTTATCTGTTTCACATCGGTGTCGACATCTGACTTTTTCATCAATATCTTTTTTACTGATTACGAGTTCGAGTCTGTAAATTTCTACATCAATGTTTTCATTTTCTTCGAGTACACCTGCTACACATCTTTTTGCTGTTAATGCTATATCACTCCTTTCAAAATGAATTTTTGCTTGTTGAAAGATATCGTCTTTCTTTTTAATCTCAGTTTCTCTTATAAATGGTGACTGAGGGTTTATTTCTTCATAACTCTCAGCACGTATAATGTGCTGTACGATTCTTTCGATTTCTGTTTTTGGAATCCATACATTACATTTATTAGGTTCGTCCACTAAATACGCATCTGTTAAAATTAGGTTGTAACTTAATTGTTCAACTATGTAGTCCTTTAAATCTTTGTTCTGGCCTTTTGCTTGCCAGAAATAATATCCATTTCTTTTTATAAATGCCAGATTGTCTGTCTTTTCTACTTTTTCTTTGAACTCTTCTATTGTCATTTTTATCATACTATCACTATTCTTTTTGTTTTTTGTTGAGGCTTTTACCGACTTCCTCCAGGTCGTGTTCGACGGTTATTTGAAGGTCACTTCAAGGCGGCCTTCGTTGTACTCATGAGAAAAGAAAATCCCATTAAGATCTAAGTCATTAAGGAGAAGTTCCTTTTCCTCGTCATCTATATGGCAGACCAGGGATCCGCCATTAATCGCATAAGCACCTGTGTAGTGCTTAACAATTTCATCAATTTTCACAAAGGTTTCAAAATCCATCTTATTCACCTTCTTCTACTTCTTTAAGGATTTCATTGAAATCTTCAATGAATTTTATTTCTTTGCAACTCTCTTTTTTCTTCTCCCATTCTTTTGCTTTTTCAGTTGAGAGGAAGAGGGTATTGGTCAAACGGTCTTTACGGTTTAGTTCTATTCCATCCATCCCTTCTATAGCGTCTTTTACCATATTATATACATAATGGTCCCTAAAATACATACCAATACATTTATCACTAACATCAGTGATTGAATCTGTTACATAATCGACTTCTCCCTTGTCAAATGCTGCTGTCATCTCTCCATATGTTGGAAGTTCCAACACCTGTTTCAGTTTTGTTACATTACAACAGATTAAAACGACTCCATCATTTTGTCTAACACATTCTTCTTCAATGTTTCTCATCACATCATATATTTTTGTACGAATTACACTTCTAAGGGAATCCCCCTTAGCTTTTGGGTTAATGTACATATAATCTTTGTCAATTCTTGAGTTCTCGGATACATATCCTTGTTCTTGTAATTTCTTCATTATTTTTGTTGCTTGGTCAAACTTCATTTTATCACCATTTTTTTTATTTTTTGAGGCTTTTAACGACTTCCTCCAGGTCGCGTTCACATTTTACCAGCAGATATCCTCAGTGTGTTGGTACACTCCACCAACGTAACCGGTATCTCTAAATTTATATCCTTTTTGAATGAGGATATCTCTTAACTCTGGGACATCCTCATATTTTCCTTTATAAAGGAAAAAGAAACCACCATACTGTGGTTTGCTGGCAAAACAAACTCTGGTTCTACCTTTAGATGCCGCTTCTCTAATCTCTTCTTCTACACGTTTCAAAGCAGCTTGAATAATTTCTTCTCTACCGTTTTCGTTACTGATTCTTCTTGCTTCACTTGCATCCATTCTATCTACCTCTTTTTTATTTTTTTTGAGGCTTTTAACGACATCCTCCAGGTCGCATTCAACTGTTATTTAAAATCTATTACTATCTCCCTCAGGTACTGTGATTAAACAGAATCCAAGCACCATCATCAGGGTGCTTATGAATAATCCGGTGTAAAGGAGTGGGTTATCCCCAATGAGGAAGATTAATCCCCCGAAGATGAGTCCAATCAGACTCATTGTCTCCGGTCTTGGGAGGAATATCATAAGTATTCCCCCATTTCTCTGATTAATGAGTTGATCCAGCCGGTCAGTCCGGCTTTCTCAAATTCATCAATCTCAACTTCAAATCCCATGCCGGTGTAGTACGGCATGTTTCCTCTGACTTTTGCAAGCACTTTGCGTGCTTTCTCAGCTGCTTTGCTTGCGGCTCTCTGTTCAACTGCTTCTTCGATTCCATTAAATTTAATAACTGCAACTTTTCTGCTTGTCATTATCTCTACCTTTTTTTGTTTTTTTGTTGAGGCTTTTAACGACATCCTCCAGGTCGAATAGTTCATCAGTCAATATTCAATTTTAAGTCTTATGAAGTTTTCAAAACGGGTGAAGTATATTTTCTTTATTTCTTCAACTTTACTCACTTCTTCCATCAACTTACATATTGCTTTAGATTCTCCTCGGATTTCAATTCCGTGGGAGAATCCATCATAATAATAACCTTTAATACAAAGGTCATTATCTGAACATATTTTTTTAATTTTTTCTTCGGTATTCAAAGTATCACCTATCCAAGAGACTCATATATCAATTCTTTGATTAGATCGTCAAGAGTCATTTCTGATTCAAATGATTCCTTGAATCCTTTAAGGATTCTTTCCGGGGTACAGGCTTCTATCAAGCCATCACATTTAACCCCGGTGATTTTGGAGTTCGCAATGATGCTGTCTCTAGCATCATCACATTTCTTCTTTAACTCTAGATATTCATCAGTAGTTAAAATTATTTCAATCTTCACTTTCATTTTTTATTTCCTCCATTTCTTTGAGGAACTCTGGGGAGAGTTCTAAGTAACTCTCCATTTGGTTCAAAAATTCATCGAATAAATCCCATGCTTTGGCTTTGTCATTTTCTATTTCGTCAAGTTTATCTTGACAAGCGAAAATTTCATCCATACTGACACATACATGTTGTTTGTCATCTATCCATTTTTGTTCCATATTTTACACCTTTTTATAATCATGCTTCATCAGGCACGTTTCATGCCGAATCATCAGCGGAAAAAATTCAACAATCTTTTTACATACGAATGATCATGGTTCATCATTCAAATTCACCATAACCATTCATTCGCCCAAACCCACACCACACACCATTTTTTCGCGTCCTCCATTCAACCACTCACCCCTGATGTCACAATTTTTTGTGACATCAAGGGAACATTTTGATAATCAATCTACTACATATTATCACCATTTAATTTTGTTTTATATTTTTGATAAGGGAGAATATCAACTCCCAAGTTCGACAGTCTCATTCTTCCACAACCATTGTTTATCCTACATATTATCACCATTTAATTTTGTTTTATATTTTTGATAAGGGAGAATATCAACTCCCAAGTTCGACAGTCTTACTCTTTCGCAACTATTGTTTCAGCTAACATCTCTACTTCCCATCTTTTCCAAATGGTTGCAGCAAGTGTATCACCTATACGTTTGTAGACAGGATTGCCACTTCGTGACATCCTGTTAAATTCTACAAAGATAGTGATGTATTCACATTCACCACCATCTTGAGTTGATGATTTTATTACCCCATTTTTGAGGATGACAATTTCATCCTCTTGTGGGTCATAATGATCCGCTTTCAATGTTTTTATGGAGGAGAAATATTCTCTTTCCATATTCTTCCATTTTTTCAAGGTGTTATAAACAACACCAAGATACTCACTATCGTACCATGCTCCGTATCTGTAATCCCAGACATTGAAGCAGCCTTGACCATTTCCGCCGTGGCAGATTGAGGTAATTAAATGTTGATTGTATGATTGCTCTCCATATATATCGACATAGTCGATTTCCAAGTATCTACTTTCATGTGACCCATATGATGATGGGTCATGGTATCCCCCGATATATATTCTTTTCACATTCATTTTATTCAGAAATATTGGATGGAATGAATCCTCCAATATTTCTATTTCATATGCGATCATTGATCGCACATTTTCTATTAGGGATGTATCAATGCCTAATTTTTTATTTTCAGTCACCCATTCTTTCATATCTGAATGGATTTGTGAAACCCATTCATATACTTTGTTGATTTCTTCACTGGATATCTCTCCAACGAAGAAACCTAAGTATTCTTCGTTTACCGCGAAGCATCCTGCTCCATACCCACCATGTGTATGGTAGGTATGGAAGCCGTCTGCTTCCAATTTTGCTACATCATGTGAATACTCTGAAGAGGTTTCCTCTTCATTTAACACAATGCTTGGGTATTCTCCAAAGTATCCACTATTTTCGATTTCTTTTGTCATCTCTTTTATTTCTTGCCATTTTACATTAGCAAGATTCATAATTTCATCATCGAAAGCGTCGAATTTGAATTCAATTCGATTGTTCCAATTGTTCCAGCTAAGATGGAACAGAACGTTCTTTAATTTCATGTTATCACAAGGTTTGTTGTATTCACGAGGGTCTTCTTCATATCCGTGGGTACGGTTTAATTGTGCCCACATATGGTTCCATGTAAAATCCAACTCTTCTTGTACTTCCGCAGGAATATATTTCACTATTAAACTTCTTGGGTCTACACCCAGAACGTATTTTTCACCTTTTATTTCAATAGGTACTTCCATAACGTTGTTATCATAAACAACACCAAATTTTCCTTTAAATATCATTTTTATCACCATTGTTATCATTGGATTTTTAAGACTCACCATGTCAAATCCTTGTTTTAATGGACATTATATGCAATAAAACCCATCTGATGGAATCGAACCACCATTATTAACCATTGACGGGTAATTGGAGAGGGAGTCTTTCGACTCCCCTTAGATTGATGTGCTAGGGGGGTTTGCTGAGACCCCCTAAAGCCTGTATCATGGAATCGAACCATGACGGATCACCAGAACAGGCAGCTACAGTCTCAAGGTTTCTATTTTCGCTTGGGGAGAAACCAGGTCAAAGAACCCATTATCCATTAATATTCGTACGCTTCTATCATCTCCCAGGTTCGGTTTTCACCGATAATTTTGAGGTCTCTAATCACTTTCTTGACACTCTCTACACTTCCTGTATTGAGCGCTTCCTTCATCTCCTCTATAAGGAGACTGATTAATTCAATCTCCTCCAGGAAGAATTCTTCTTCTAAAGATAGAATGAAGTTTGCAGCTTCATTGCAAACCTCCTCTACCTCTTTTATCTTTTTTGCATCTTTCATGTTCTCACCTTTTTTAACATGCTTCATCAGGCACACCTCATGCCGAATCATAAGCACAATATATTTATATTATTTTTGTGTAGGTTGTGAAACCATATATCTCATATTCCGCCATATGATAGCGGATCCTGTCTATATTATCATTAGCCTCTTTTGACCAATAGACTCCACGAATTAAATCATGGTTTAATAACTTCAGCATTTGTCTTGCTGTTATATTCAGCAAGACAGCTAATACTGCTATATCTGCGGTATTGCAGACATTTTCTCCAATTTTAATTGGAGACTGAGCAAGTACAACTTCTGTAACTTCTGTAACTTCTTCTTCAACTTCTTCTTCAACTTCTTCTACAATTTCTTCTAAAAGTTCAAATTCTTTTGTCATTCATAATCCCTCCTTTTATTATTGCAATGCTGGACAGGGATTGTCCTTGTTTATTGGCATGCATGATTCACCAGCCTATGATAATGACAAAACTCATAGGACTTGATAACTCATTAATGGAATCGAACCATCACTAAGCCCACCAGGTATGAGTTACACATGAACGAACTAGTTTGGGGTTGGAGAGACCCCAAAGCCTGTATCATGGAATCGAACCATGACGGATCACCAGAACAGGCGGTTAACAACTCAAGGTTTCTATTCTCGCTTGGGGAGAAACCAGGGCAAACAACCCACTATTACTTTAAAAACCTCTACAGAAGCGTCTGCGGGCTTCCAGAGTAATTCTTAAAGATTTTTGACTTTCTTCACTCTCTTTTCTGAGAGCAAGAATTTCTTGGTTTTTTTCCCAAGTCCTTTGTTCTTTTGCGGTTCTTTTTTCCATTTTATCACCTTTAAATCGTTAATATCCGAGCATCTCAAATGTTTTGTTTTCTAGTTTTGAAAAATCATCAAAATTATCTTTTTCTGAAAATTTGATATTATCAAATATCCAGTTGATAATTTTTTCCAGGAAGTCTTGAACTTCCTTATTAAAGCTCACTACTCTGCTTACATCCATACTGTATTCTGCCCAACAAGAGCCACAAAGGCTTCCTGATGTTGCTTCTACAGCGACTACCTCAGGGTAATTATATACGTTTAGATCACATCTGACTTCTAAACTCAGTCTGTATTGAGTTCTTCTGTCATGATCAACATTATGTACCAATAATGTCTCTGGGAATTCGTTTCTGTCGATTGCTTTTTTCACTTCATTTTCAATTTCTGGTAAGCTGAAAATATAATGAATAAAGTCATTTTCAGTTTTTATGATACTCTCTACTTGTTCTTTTGTTAGTGTTTGCATCTTTTATCACCATTTTTTTGTTTTTTCGGATTTTTAAGACTCACTATGTCAAAGCCTGTATCATGGAATCGAACCATGACGGATCACCAGAACAGGCATCTACAATCTCAAGGTTTCTTGTTCTTGCTTATAGGTGGAAACCAGGACAAAGACACCTATTTATAGGGAGTTAAAATTTAACTTTTCCGCAATATAATGCGGATTTATTAACTCCCTTTTTCATGCTAACATTCTGATATCTTTGAGATACCAGTTTGTTAGAGGATTTCTGATTCATTTTTGGCTCATTCTTTCTGAACTTTTTCTCGTTCTGATATTTAAATGAACGATAGAGAAGTTCAGAAATGAGTTCTATATCTTCCATATTTGTGATGGAGGATGATATGAATCTAACCCTCTCTTTACTGATCATTCTTTCACCTCTTTTATGATCATGCTTCATCAGGCACATCTCATGCCGAATCATCAGCCATTTAACATTAGCCGACTTCTACCTGAATTAGGTATTTATGAAGTCAGCTTCTTCATATCTATCTTGTTCATTCATCATTGCGATGAATTGTCTCATGAAGTCACTATACATATTATCACCATAACATTATAATTGGATTTTTAAGACTCACCATGTCATTTCAACATCTATTTCCATCCCTGATCTGGATAATAGAACATCATATGAACAATCGCATCCTTTGGTATGGATGTGTCATTGACGAACAAGTGATCGCCTGCGTTGTTTATGATAACCCCATCATCATAACCGATAAATATATCTATACTAATACAATTATCCAGTCTAATTGAGCACATACTAGGGGTTTGTTTCCCCTTGGTGGTATAGATATGAGGGTGGGGATACCAATCCCCATCGATGTCAACGTCAGCGTGTTTAAATCCATAGTCGTCATTGAGTGTCTGATCGATGCGTTTTGTTGCATCCATTATCTGCTGTATATAATCTGCGTCCATACTATCACCATTAATAATATTATAATTGGATTTTTAAGACTCACCATGTCATTTCAATAATTCAAAATTTCCTTAACATTATTCCCATACGAAACAAGAATAACATCAAGGAAACACTTCCGAACCCTTCCAATCCAACCCAACCAACCACCACACCCTAAAATTACACGAGCCAGAAAAGTATCATACATTCAACAAAATTTCCCCAAAAAATCAATAAACGAAAACAAAAAAAGAACCGCAACCCAACCATAAGGGGGGTGAAAATAAGGACATCGACTTTCTCTTTCTTTCAATGAATGTGGTGTTCTCACAATTTCATCCCGTTTTTCTCATACGAAAAAACGAAACATTTAAATACCATAAAAAACAGAGTATGTGTGTCAAAAGATTCATACAGCAAAAAAACACACTAAAATAACTGAAAGATTTTGATTGAATGAATCTTGACGACATAGCACAGAACCAAAGATGGCTACAGCAAACATTAATGAAAAAGCAGGAAACTTTTCAGAGCCATCTTGGAGGTTTCATTATTATGTTAGATGAATTAAAAAAAGAATTGAATACATCAGTAACCGAGAACGGGGCACGAGGCCACGCGTCTTCCGGGTCTTTGATAGTGGATTTCAACTTCATGGCTTCTTCGATGAGGGCCTGGGGCGCTGATGAGATCAGGGATTATTTCCTTGAGGTGTATCATGATGATCCATTGTTGGCGCTCCGGTGGCTTTTTTATGCCCGTGACATCAGGATGGGCATGGGGGAACGCAGGCTTTTCCGCGAATGCTACAGGGCTTTGCCGGTCCCGGCGGCCGTGGCGAACTTGGCGAATATTCCTTTTTATGGCAGGGGGGGGGG
>OCVV010789947.1_pt1 | contig 26631 bp, 26 predicted proteins | sample 1539721 | NCBI WGS metagenome assembly OCVV01 (sample SAMN02144230, study PRJEB22623) | gut metagenome | biome: sheep rumen | host: Ovis aries | place: New Zealand | reverse complement strand
CGATTTCGACAATAGAATGATTTCCTGTCTCATCCTGAAAGCATTTTTCAGCAAAAAGTGCTTCTTTCACTTCAGCCAACAGAGGAATTTTCCGGATTCCGGCATTTGTTTTAGGAAGATGAACCTCATAATGACTATCCCCAATCATTCTTCGTCCTGCACAATAAGAAACACTATGATTGATACTTATAAAAGAATTATCGAGATCCACATCTTCCCAGCGGAGACCGATTATTTCTCCAATTCTGCAACCGGTCCCAAATAAAACCACAAAAAGTGGTTTCCATCTGAGATTTTCTGGTTTATCAAGGTATCCAAGGAAAGCCCTCTGTTCCTCGATCAAAAGTGCGTGACGAGGTTCTGTTCTGCCTTTTTGTGATCTTGAAAGCTCGCTAATAGCAGATTCCGTAGGATTCTGCCAGATCACCCTATCCTTTACAGCCAGCTGAAATGTACAGTGCAGAATAGAATGTATTGACTTGACAGTATTGATACTTAATCCTCTCATCAGAAGAGCCTGATAAAATGCCAAAACATCCGAATATCTGACTTCCGAGATACGTTTCTTACCGAATCCGTCCTTTACATATGTCTCATACCTTTCAATATAAGTGCTTTTTGTCTGATTCCGCAATTCAGTCTTTACAGCGATATATCTATAGAACACAAAATTGACGGTTGCCCTTCCCTCTGCATATGTATTAATTCCATCCAGGCTGGATCTCACTATCTGCTTTTCTTTCTCTCGTAAATCAGGAAGATCCTTTGCATACACATATTTTCGTTTGCCGAAGGAATCGGTATAAGAAAAACAATAGAGTTGCTTCTTTCTGAGATACAGTTCCCCTTTTCGAAGCACACGTCCTTTACCATCTTTTCTGGTCTTTGTCACATCCTATTTCCTTCCTTATTAATAAAGAAGGTATGACAACACTATTCTTCTGGGGCAATTAACTTGATGATACTGTTGCGTAACATCTGCGCCATTGTGATCTTGCTTTTAGAGGTATATGCTTTCAATCTGCAGTACTCCTCTTCAGTAAGTCTTGCAGATACTTTATAGCTCCTTGGCTTTTCTGCCTTAGGCCGTCCTTTTTCTGACATCGAAGCACCTCCTAAGTATATAAAATTATACTTTTGCATTCTTTTATATGTCAAGAGATTTTTTGGGCCCCAAAATATCATATTGCCATCCCTTATTCGATTTTACAGCTTTCCAGAAAAGCATTAACCGCTTTCACTGAGACAAGGACTTTTCCTCCATATCGAATTTTGGCGTTGGCGTCACTAGCCAAATCATGAAACCGCCTCTTACTCATACCATAAAGAACTGCACCCTCGCTATAGGTTATGTAATCTCGATTTGGAAGATTCATTTTCAAAACCACCTGATCAAATATACATTTGGGGACACGAACCATCACACCACTTTCAAAGGTACATTCGACGATTTCTTCATTCCTTTTGCTCACTATAATGCTCCTTTACCTTCAGTATGCCCTCTGTTTATATACAGGCTTATCATGTTTCATCAGTCACTATATAATGCTCTGCACCAGCAACGGGTCTTTGCCGCATTGGTATTTCACCAGCCTGTCCAGCCCCTGTCTCTAACGGGAAGTATCATTATCAAAAGTACTGTCATAGTCCTGAAGCTCCCCAGCTTCATTTTGTGCGAATATCCGTCGCTCCAGTGCAGCAAAATGAATCCGATTACATCATATGTAAGCATGCACGATCATGGCGAATCCGCTTCACAACTCGGTACTCCGTGTGTTATGCAAAGCATGAGTATTCAAAAGTCAAGGTACAATACAAATCTCAACACCAATTATGACATTGAAATTTGTAATATCAGAACCGCGGTCATACTACCACAGTTGAAGTTTTAATCTCCGTGAAAGACCTATATGGAAATTATTGTTCTATAACAGAAAACATATTCGGGATCCTGGTTTCAATATATTTTGAATTTCATCTGAATGATCTTTATAAACTTCATCCATACAATTTGCAGCAGATCCTCTTCCGGCAATAATCTGAGATCAATTCCATAATCACTGACAGCTATCTTCTTTAGATACGCTGATGCATAGGCTTCATACCTTGAAATAACCTTCTCCAGCGCCTCGTTATCGCCTTTCACAGCTTTTTCAATCACCTCAACCTCCAAATATTCATAGCGGTCATAATTATTCTTTCTCACGACATCCCCCGAGTATATTTTTTCAATATACCTCTCGCTTCACTCAAATAATTTTTTATGGTTTTTCCTTCAAGATCCATTAACTCCGCAATCATTTCAATCGGCATATCTAATATGTAGGCTTTTTCTATCACCTCCCGATGTCGTTTTTTCAGATGTTCAAAACTGTCTGCAACTTGTTCATCATAAAAAGGAAAAACTGTAGAACCAATCAACACCGGTATCTTCTCGTAATCTGATATCCAATCGGGAGCCTCCAGTTCATCCATTTCTTCTATACTGACTTCGTATATCCTGTCTTTATTGCGAATATAATCTCGCAGTACATTTCTTATGACGTATTTAATCGTCTTTTTTGCAAAACGATCAAACTCTCCTTGCAGCTTTACGCCTGTCAGGTATTTCCTCTTTACTTCCTGCATCGTGTCTGCCTTTCTCCAGACACCCGAAAATATCCTCTGTCATATAACTACCTGTCCAAAGGAGGCCCGATATTCCCAAGCAAATCTCAAAAACCTTGAATTCTTTTTCCATTTTCCGGAAATGTCACGTAGTATCCCAACCTCCTATCTCTACGTTTACAAAAAATAGAGTCGTGAAATTACGACTCTATCTGTAATCTTTTCAACTCATTTGAATTTTTATAAATATAAAAAAACGCGTGACATTCACTGAATGTCATTAACATTTTTAGAGCTCCCATAATATTGACAGGCACTGAATGTCAATACTACGGAGGTCAATCATGTTTATCAATAAAACGAAAGATGGGAGAAATAATATCTGCGGAAAGGCAGTCTCCGTGAGGCGTAAGGAATTGGGATTGTCACAGAGAGCGCTGGCCGAACGAATGCAGGTTCATGGTATCGAGATGGAAAAGAACGCTATCCAACGTATCGAAAGCGGACAACGCTTTGTTACAGACATCGAGATCGTTAAACTTACCAAAGCGTTAAATGTCTCCCTCGAGTACCTTCTGAATACAGAAGACTAACGACTTTGCACTACGTGTTCTTGTTGTTGTACCAATCTCCATGCTCAAATCTAATCTTTTATGACTGTCAGAGATAAATCCGGAAGAAATCAGAAGCAGAAACTGCTTTATCTTGCCAAAATATTTCACGAGGAAACCGACGAAAACCATGGCCTCCGAATGGAGACCATTATTGATAAGCTAACAGCTTGTGATGTAATTGCTGATCGGCGGACACTTTATGATGATTTTGAAGAATTGCGGCATTTTGGAATCGATATCGTAAAGACAAGATCTGGAAGAAATATCTATTATCATTTAGAGCACCGGAAATTTGAACTGCCAGAGCTGAAGCTATTGGTAGATTCCGTCCAATCTGCCAGGTTCATTACTGACGGAAAATCAAATGATCTGATCAAGAAACTGGAGTCTCTTGTCAGCAAACATCAAGGCAGGCAGCTTCACCGACAGGTTGTAATCTCTGGTCGGATCAAAGCCATGAATGAAAGTATCTATTACAACGTCGATACGCTTCACACAGCCATTGATCTGGACAGGCAGATTTCATTTCAATACTGCCAATGGAACACAAGAAAAGAGATGGTTCCTCGTCGAAACGAGAAATATTACAGAATAAGTCCTTGGGGGCTTGTTTGCGATAACGAATATTATTATCTGGTAGGATATGATTCTGAAGCTCAAAAAATCAAGCATTACCGCATAGACAAAATGAGAAAAATCAACATAATCGGCAAGTATCGTGAAGGCAAAAGTCAATATAAAGCTTTCGATATTGCTCGATATTCCAGAAGCCTCTTTGGATTTTTTGGCGGCGAAATTGTAAATATTACACTTGAAGCAGAAAAATCAATGGTTGGAATTATCATAGATCGTTTCGGAAAGGATATTATCATTATTCCTGTTGATGAAGATCATTTCCGGACTCACGTAAATGTGGCTGTTAGCAATCAATTCTTTGGATGGATCATGTCATTAGGAGATGGAGTGCGGTTGGTAGGGCCTGAAAGAGTAATAGAGCAGCTACGAGCAGAAATACATCGTCTAAATATACTTTACGAGATAGGAGAAAACTGATGAATCATCAATTATCCCCTATCTCTTGAGGTTGATTACATAAATCGGAACGATAAGACAATCTACACGGAGAAATAAGGCCACCTTCACGGAGTTTCAAGGCCACCATCACGGAGCCCAAGGCCACTTGTATAATGGATATGGCACGCTTGAAGTGTGACTATCTATTCATTAAATACATATGATTCAAACGCCTTATAGTAATAAGTTGCAGCTTCTTCGTTTATACTCTCCTGTAAATCTTCCCATTCTTCAGGATCATCCATTACGTGTTCCTCGCCATCTATGTCATAATAAACTATTCTGAAGATCTTTCCATCATCCATAAATATTTGTGAGATCTCATCTTCATCGCCATCTCCATACTCGGCAAAGATCAGCTCGTCATCATCAAAAAAGTAATATCTAGTGGATGGAGCCTCATCTTCAAAAAAAGCAACGATCATTTTCAGCTCGTCACCATCCCATAACGAATATCCATCTTCGCCCATTTCATATTCGCTATAGTCCTCCATATCTCCATCAGTTTCCCTAACTTTCTCAAACACTTCCTCCATTCGTTGATCGAGGTTTGGCTGATTTTTATTATTCTCCAATTTCACCTGATAATTGTTATCATCAGAACCAGCATCATTGTTTACATAATCTGTAAAGATACTATAGTCTTCAAGATCTGTAAAAGGCAGTGTCTCGTGCACCCTATTCATATCAAAATAATCACTGAGAGAAACCGTATCCCATTCTTCCTCGTCTCTCCAGTTCTCATTATATTCTTCGTATATTTCTTTTTCCCGAAAATGATCCCCCATCCATTGATAATATAAGATGATGACTTCTCCTTTATATTCATTTTCCCATATGAAGCCATTCTCATAAATATACAATGGCTCTCCATAGGAAAGTTCTGTATCAATTTCATCCATCAGCTCACAATCATCATTGTTGTAATTATAGACATACAATATGCCTCCGTGTTTATCTCCATTATCATATACAAATAATTCAGGCGTGCCATTTCCTGTTATGTCATAGAGCGTATACTGTATCCAACAATATTGATTATCAGCATTTTCGTCATTTGATTCGAACTCCTCCAGATGACTGTTAATACGTTCTTTATAAGCATTAATACAACTTTCATTCAGTCCACTGGCCTCTGTTGTAATTGCTTCATTGGAAGGAATCTTGTTTTTGTAGTCATTTTCTTCATTTTCATCAGCCTTTATGCTTGCGGGTTTTGTAGAATCACTTGTGTTGATATTATCATTCTCGGTGGAAGCAATTCCACTTGCTTCTGTTGTTTCAACTAAATCAACCGGAATACGCCTACTCCTTCTGAGAACGAGAAAAATGGATAGTGCAGCCACTAATAGTATTATTATACCAATGACAATAAACTTTCCTGCTGAAGGCTTCTCGATCAAAACATTATTTTCGTCAAGTTGCTTCCCGCACGTTGGACAGAAATTACCCTTATTAATCTTTGTATTGCAGTTAGGACATATTTTCATAGCTCGACCTATAATTTGACCTGGGGATTGATTCTTTGTTTCGTATTATATGATAGAATGGAAGAGAAAGACTCTTCGCAGTTAGCCAAAAACATCATCTGCATCGACTCATGCGTGTCATATGATAACACCGTGGTTTTACACTATCTAATGAAAACCCATCAAATTCATCTTCCACGATAAATCCTAATCGCTTGTATAGATTAATCGCATTTTGATTTTCTTTAAGGACATCTAAACTTACTTCTTCCGCATTTTGGTTCTCCAGAAATCGTAACAGCATCTTATAACCTACGCTCTGTCCTCTTAGTTCTGGCGTAACACATACATTAGAAATATAGAGTCCTCTTTGCTTTTCTTTTTGCAGAGTATCAATGTATTCGTAATATGCTTTCGTAAAAGTACTTGGAATGCTTATTTTCGCCTTAGAAAAAGCTTCACACCAATTGTCATATGATGAAAAGAACCTTTTATTATAAGCACAAATTAGCCCCAAATTGCGCCCTGCCTCTGTTGCTAAATAAATGTTGTCCACTGAAAAAAGATCACCTGAAATGCCCTTAAGATACATCAGAACACTTATAGTATTTATTTCATTCAGAAATAATGCCGGGTAAATATATGGGTCGGTTTGAAAAATCATCTTTCCTGCGAACCGGAGCAAGCTGTTATTTTCTATCTTTACAATATCCATTTTCCCAAATTGGTCTAATTTACATATTTATTGAAGTCATCCCATGTTTTATCAAGACGATACTCTTCTAAGACTACAGACAACCCGTTCTTTTTCTTAAAGGCAATCCATTTCTTAAACAACTTAATGCTTCCTTTGTAATACTCTGCTTCAGGTATTATTTCTTCTGATTGCAATATCGGATTATTCATTGCCAAAAAAAACCTGTATGAAAACAAATCATCAATCACATCTAGGGAAAGCACTTTCCTAAAAACTAATGCCGCAAGTGCCTCATTATATACCAGATAATTGATATATGATTGTCTATTATCATCAGTTATTTCCAGCTTTCCAGTCTTTCTGAACAATTCCAACTGGCTCTCAATTCCAACTAATTCCTCATTAGATATAAACGAATTATTATAATCCATTATGAATTGCGCTTCATTCAACTCTCTTTCTTTTTTGAGTTGGAACCAGATTGCAAATACACCGATGATTGCTGTTATTGTCGTCACTAATTCACTAATACTTGAACCACCTTGTTCAATAAACAACGTGACATAGCAGCTAATAAAAATAACTCCTATGGCTATTACAAAGATCTCTTTTTTCTTCAAGGCTCTTTCCCTTCAATAATTATTCCAGTTCTTCTTCGAGAGCGTTTCGAATTGCCTCAGATACAATCTGTTTTTCTTCTTCGTCTTCAATATCTATCAAATCTTTTTCTCCGAATTGATCTAATACTACTTTCGAAGCCATAATAGCTTCTTCCTCTCCCATGTCCACAGCATAAACAATGTATTCATTATCATCAATATCCAATCCCCAAAGGATTCTAGCATTTCTCTCAATGCCATCTTCATCATATACCACAAAATATTCTTCATCCATCAATGATATATCTCCTTCGCCTTATTTTCTGATCATCGATATCCTTGAATTTGTTCGTAGTCTGTAATTAAATCCAGATTCTTCTTTTCCACATCCGATAATATGGAATCGTCGTTAAAATCATCTGGATCTATTGTGGGTTCATACCAGTCAAACTGATTGAAATAATCCCTAAGGCCTTCATCTTTGAATATCCGTCCATGCCGTGCGTACACTTCATTCCTTGCAATGCGGCATTCATTTTTCATCAATCCGTCAAGATCATCCATAGAGAGATATTCCGAACTACTATTTGGCAAAACAAAGTCACTGTCATTTATATCTTCTTCATCCGAAATATCTTTCTCATCCGAATTTTCTTCCTCATCAACTAATTGCCTTGCTGCTTCCCAATATTGATCACTATGTGAATATAAATACCCTGGCCATTTACCCCATTCATCTTCAGAAAAAGAGTTCTCATATTGCTCAAGATCATAATCCCAGGTTGCAATACAAATCAATGATCCGTCTTCTAAATAAAAAACATGGTTCTCTGTATCATCCTCATCGGAATAAACAGCTGCAGTCAATTCACCATTATCATAAAAGAATGATCGATATAACGAATAAGAATCATCTGGGAAAGCATCAACCCTTACTAATTCCCCATCATCCACATATGCAATAATCTGCTCATCGTCCGTATATTCTTCAAAGGTACTGTTCATCTGGTCATGAACCCATTTGTCAATTCTATATACTGTATCGATATCACCTGATGCATTCTCGTCCTCTTCAGCAATATCATCATTTGAATCATTCGATTCAAATGATGAATCTACTAATGACACATTCGATGCTTCGTTCGTCGTAGAAGTGTCATCATCACTATCTAAAAAATGAGGTATGTCTATCGATGGTTCAGATACTGTTTTGGAGTGATTATAAATCACTATTCCCAAACCAGAGAATAACAAAACTGCAACAATTCCAATGGAAATAAATACTTTTGCTGAAGGTTTATTGATAAAGTCTTGATTACCCTTTTCGTTTCTAACATTATGTAAAGATTCATATTCTCTTCTTGCATCGCCACTTCTATAGAAATCAAGAAGCTGCTCATTCTCCTGCGGATTAATGTTGTAAGCTTCCTGCGCATAAGTATAGGCTGAATCATAGCTGGGCTGAGTCACTTTTCCTTCAAGAAATGCCTGGCTCAAATGACCGCACACAACCTCCTGCATAAAAGGTTTTAATGTGTCGTCATGATCGTCATGTAAAACCATCGCCACATCAAAAGATTTCTTTGCTTCCCCCAGAGAATCTAGCGCCATCATATATGCATACATTTCTCTGGATTGCGGCTTACCTTTGATCTTCTCAAAATACTTTTCAACCTCTATATAATAATTTGTATCTTTTGTCTTTACTCCTCGTACGTAATAGCACCATGTCATTTCAGCGTATATTCCAGTAGCGCCATACAGTACCTGGTCATTTTCCAAGCGACCTGCACGAAAAGCTTTATTAGCCCATTCTTCCGCCTCTAACAAGTCTGTTATTCCTTGATCTACTGTATCGGAAACAATATTTATGCGGGCCTCGGTTAACATTATTGTTAATTGCGCATATTGAATCATGCAGTAGTAACTTCCAAGCTGAGCACCTTTAAGAAACCATTCACTTGCACTTGTCCAATTTTTCTCTTGAATCAAACTATTTGCATATTGTTCAATTGCAGATACATTTCCTTTTTCTGCAGCCTCTCTCAAATCCATCTCAAACACCCTTAATAAAAGTTCATTATATTTACATACTGTTCAAGTCTTACCCTTGTTAATAATATAAGATTTTGGATTAACTCATTTTCCAACTTTTCTGAATCAGTTTTTGTTGTCGTATAAGATTCTCCTCTAACATATTATCAACTTTTACAGAATACTTTATTGCGTTCTCTTTAGTTTTTGCCCTCTCACTCTGAACTGCTTTATATAAAGGGAATATTAGATCTAACCACTTATTGTGCGCCTGCACAGTAATGCCTTTTTCCTCTTGTGGTACATCAGACATCTCTTCGATTTTCCGACGTCTGACCATAGTAACTCCCATATACAACAAAACATCTAACGTCAATCGACACCAGCTGGCCATCAATTCATTATATTCTCTCTGATTATTCTCCTTCTCTATTTCAAACTGCTTGGCAAGAGGAGAGGGGATATAACCAGGTTCTTCTGTCTTCTCCTGCTTTATCTCTTCTTCATGTACTTTCCAGTTATTACGTATGTTTTTGATTCGACTGAACAATTGATTCGAATGATGTGATAGGATATTTAACCGTTCATTATACTTTTCATGCATTATCATTGCACTTCTATACATGTTGTCATGATAGGTTAGATTCGTTATTGATGCCTCTATGAGTGCTGCGTCCTCAATAGAGCCATCACCTTTGTACTCTGGAATCCTCATTTCAAAAGGTTTCTGCAGATCTTCATAACTAACCAAACATGTACCCGGCAAAAAAACACCCATCTTTTCCAACTGAACAGGGTCTGCTGACATTGTTGATCCTATTAATTCACGCTCGTCTTGAGATGTAAGTCGCAACCCGATCTTGAGTGATGTGTTTTTGACTACTTCAGGAGCCATAGCAGTTGGCAACTGATCAGCTATTACAATTCCCTCACCCAACGCTCGTACTTCTGCCAGCATCTTTGTAATAAACGCAGTAGCTGATACTTTTGGATCAAGCCCGCCTGGAATTTGAGTACTGCTATTAGCGATCAAGTTGTGTGCTTCTTCGAGAAAAATCACATGCCTTGGCCTGTAACCCCTTTTTTCAGGCTGATACGTCTGAATATCTAATGATTCGCGTATTAGGGTCATTAGCATCAATATTAGAAAATTGGAAGGGCCTGTCCCTAACGCTGCCAGTTCAATCACCGCACTATTATTAAGCCAATCTTCCGGACAGTATGTGGAACGTGCAACATCAAAAATATCTCCCATTTCTCTGGCAAGCAAAGATCCTATTCTCACCTGAAGAATAGATTGCAAATTGCTTTTTACTTCAGGAGCATATTCATATTTGTCCAACAATTTTTCAATCTTTTCATAGAGCATATGCATGGTCGGATACTCAAGATCTCCCGTATTTATCATTCCAGGAAGCCAGAGTAATTCCTCATAACAATCCTGAATCCCCTCTGTTAAAAGCATTGGCATCGGAGGATCCAACTGAAATGTTCCATTAAAGACATCCAATAGCCTATTAATATGATCTGCCAGCTTCATTCCCTTTGGAAATTCGAATGGGTTAATATGCAAAGGAAACATGCTGTTTGCGCAAGGAGAAAAGAGTGAAATATCTTGCATTCCTTTTTTGGTTGTCAGTATCCTATATTCTTTTTTCGCCGGCTCCAACACCAAAACAGGAATGCGCTCTTTATGGATTTCAGAAACCAGATACATCATCGAGTTCGTTTTTCCACTTCCTGGCATACCTGCAAGGAAAGCATGTTTCGACAAATATTTCCACGGGAAGAAGATTTGATGATTCAAAGTATCTTTACCTAGAAGCAGCCCCTTTTGAGGCGGTGGAACTGTCTCCTTTGGCATTTCTATATTTTCACCAGGGAAAAGAACAGGAAAAGTCGTAAAAGGCACTAATTCCTCAAGAGTCAGTAAATGTGGCAGAAAAATTAGATTCTCTGCAGCGGCAGGATCACCCCATGAAACAAATCCCTGATTCATTCCATCGATAAGGGATTTCCCAAACTCTTCACCAAACAAAATGTGATTTCCTGTTTTGATCGCCTCACTTCCAGCTGCATCAAGAAGTTGCTTAGCCTCTATTTCGGACGGCCCGTAAGCCTGAATGTTTACAAGAAAGTGTGGAGACTCACTGATGTTCTCCATAAGGTCTTCATAATAGTCTAACGCTCTTTTTGCGTTCTCATCACGACCACCACTTGATACTGCATCTGGTCTGGTTTTCACTTTGAAAGAATTTAACTCCCGCAAGTGGGGGAGTATGTATGTAAGCCCAGCTTCCAGTCTATCGCAATAATCTACTGGATATATATTTACGCAATAAGCGCAACCGGCTTTAAGCACCTCTTGCATCTTCAACAGGGAGTAAAGTCGTGCATCTGGGTTCATTGTCCACTCGCTTGCAGTGTAGAACTGCTCTTGTTCATTATATGACGAAGATATAAACCTTTCCTGTTTTAAGAGGTTTATTTGGTATAGATATTGACGATCAGACAAGCAGTCTTCACCAACCAATCTTAAATCCTCATAATATGGAGCTAACACAGTTGCCTGCATGATTTGAATAATAGATTCTTTTGCCTGCGCATGAGGCGCATCAAACCGAAGAACAAGCTTTAAACGTTGTCCCTCGATTTGATGTAGATCATACTCATAAATAAAATGTATACTTCCGCCAAACAGTTTCCCCCACTGGTTGATTTGTCGCCAAAATGCCTGGTGTTGAACAAGTACTCCCGAAGGACCTGTCTCAGATAAAGAAGCATATTTATTAAGCGTAAAATCAGGGGCTTTGGTTAATTCGTAATAACAGTATTCCATGTTCATCATCCTAAAATATCGTCTTCCAGTTCCTTAAAACGATCTTCAGAATCTTCAATTCCCTGTTGGGCATTTTCAACATGCTCATCAAATTGTTCTGCTATACCCTCTGCTCCAGAAGATGAGCTCTCTGCAGTACCACTTCCAAATTCCGACACTCCGCTCGCAGAGGTAAAATCAGCCGCAGCCTGCCGACTTTTTTCTGCTTGTTCGGATCCTTCGTTAATAGCATCTTCAGCCACCTCATAACCTTGCTCCAGCTGACCGTGAACTTCTGAATCCATATGGTCTATCCCTTCACTTTTAGCAGCTTCCCTCGTAGCATCCATCGCTTCTACAATATCTTCATCGACGTCTTTATCCATCCCCTCAATGATAGATTTTATCTCCCGAATTTCGCTGGCATCTTTTTCACCCTGTTCTAACCCCTGACGTTCAAATTCAGATGCTTTCTCAACATTCTGTCCTACTTTTTCTACTCTTGATCCCATTCTATTTTCCCTCCGTGTTTTCAATATCGCATTTTTTGTAAAACTGCTCTCTAAGTTTATCTATCTCTTTAGGTCGTCCTTCACTCATGTTCGCGTATTGTTCTCTTTGGTCGCTCAAGGCAAGGTTTTCCATCGCCTTTTCATAGTTGATTATTCTCTCATCCATTCCTTAATACTCAATTTTTATGAGTCTAGCGTTATTCAATATTTCAAAGTTTTCTTTTGATGGAAGAACAAAAGTCGCTATATCTCCTGAGACTTTATCTATAGTGATTGCTGCTCCACCTATTTTCTGCATTCCTTTCCGTCCACCAAAAACAATCCAGGTAGTTTCTGTTTCATATACCTTTACTATTACTTGCTTCCCTCTGTTTTGATAGTAATTGCTTGCGATTTCACATGCATTGTTTATATCGATCATTACTCGCTCCTCCTTTTGCTACAACAGTCTAAAATTCTATTTGACGGTTGAAGCTTATCTATCCGGCAAAACTGAGTGCCTCCATTTGACGCCTCATTGAAATACCAGCTAACATCCATATCACCATTCTGCGGATCCACAAAATGAGTGGATCCATTATGCTGAACAGCTGTAAAAGTATGTCCGCCATATCCATTTTTCCAAAGAACAACAACTTGTGAACGGGCTCCATCTCCCCATTCAGCCATCTGCTTTTGAATATCTTCCATACCATTTCCGTTACATGTCCTAATGTCTGGCTGTTCCCATACATCAAAAGGATTGTATGAAAGGTCATCATTATCATCAATACATGGCTGTGAAGTCACATCGTATCCTCTTGAACGCATCTCATATGTAGGTACACATCTTTGACAATTTACTTTCCACTCATCACCAGAATAATAATTAGGATTTGCAGCGTCAATATTTGCCTTTGCAGAAATATCTGCCGGTATATCATCCCATTTCCCAACATTATCTGCCTTATTACGTGGTGGCATTTCGTAATCCGGGAAGGCTTGTTTATGTAAAGATCGCCATTCCGGATCTTGAGAGTATATCTCAAAATCATCTGGGCCATAATTATGGGCATTCATATAATCCTGCAGCTGTCCAAATGCACTTTCCTTAGAGAGAGGCGGAAGCTCATATTCAGGATGTGCTGCACTCATAAGCCTACGCCATTCAGGGTCTTGAGAATAAGTGTTAAAATCATCTGGCCCATAGTTATGAGCCCACAGATATGCCGTCAGAGCATCGGGAGCAGATGGCTGTATTTCCTCGGCTCTTCCTTCATTATATTCCTCGCTAATTGCAATAGGAACAAGATATTCTGTTCCCGAACCATCGTTTCTCCACTCTAATCCATTTTCTTTCCTATATTCAGCTATCTCATTCGCGGCGATCCCATATCTTTTTGCGAGCATTGCATCCGCTGCTACCATTGTTGGAATGCCTGCACCGGCGATAGGTACTACTGCATGTGAAACAGACGCAAAATTAGGATTTCCACCCTGGTAAGGTAATCCTTCCATATTTAAGCCAGAAAACAATGCACCGTTCTCTGAATTGTTAGTTGTTTTTATAGAATCTCCAGGAGTTCCTTTCCATCCCCCTTGTCTGGAATGATTCTGCCCCTCTGCGAAATTACCTAATCCAGCCCTATTGGGATTTACAAATGTTCCTCTATCAGAAACTGTCTGTGTCCCTTTCCCAACCAGAATTCCATTTGCGGCACTCTGGGCAGCGGAAGATAGCTCTTGTAGTATTCGGACAAAACTCTGATAATGTTCTTCTCTTTGACCAGAGACATTCGCCGCTGAAGCGGCAGTTGACGCACCAAATCGATAGCCGGATAATCTATCAAATCCACTTTTGGCTCCAGCTGCCTTTTTTGCTTTCCCCTCATAGGCTCTTGCTTGCGACTGATAAGAGTTAGATAACTGTATTGCTTCCGCACTTAACTGTGAACGCCTTTCATTAATGTCCGCAATCAATGCATTAACTGACTCCAATTGTGCATAGAGCGCATTTCGCTTCTCAGCATTTACATCATTACCATTTTCATCTTCTTTATATGGAATTCTGGCAATCTGTTCTTGTATTTTAGCAGCTTTCGCCCGCAATTCTTCAATCTTGTCCAGAAGTGTTCGGATGTCCTTTGCCAGCTTATTTATTTTTCCCCATTCATTACTGTAAGGGTTGTTCATCATGATCACCTTGTGCTATTTGTTGTCACTCATATACCAATCTACTTTGCCAATTATCTGTAATTAGATCTGTAAGAGTGATTCTATCTCCAGGCTTCCAGTTTCCAGATGCAAGCTCTCTGCTCAACGGCGTGATAAAATCATGCTCAACAACATTACCAACGCCACGGCCTCCAAACTCTAAATTGCCAATACAAGCATCCAACAACTTTTCGTAAAGTGAACTGTTTTCAGGTACAATTACATTTACATGTCTGCTCTCAGCCAGATTATCACAGATTTGCTTCAGCTGCTTATCAAGAATCAATTTCGCTTGTTCCGCATGGATGAAATCAAATACTATAATATTATTACCAATACGGTTCAGAAACTCCGGTCTCCACGATTTGTGTAATTGATTGACAATTGTCTGTTCCAACTCACTCATAGTTGCCTCAGGCGTAACGAGCATCTCTTTTGTACCATCCGGAAGAGTGCGTGTCAGGCCTAAATTACTGGTAAAAATGATTACACATTCCGAGAAATATACCGTTTCTCCTTTTGAGTCAGTCATTCGACCATCATCTAGAATTTGGAGAAATTTATCTAATATACTTGGGTTAGCCTTTTCAATTTCATCAAACAAAAGAATAGAGAAGGGATGCGCTCGAACAGCATTCGTTAATTCGCCTCCTGCATCGTACCCGACGTATCCAGGAGGCGCTCCCAACAATCTTTGATCAGAATGGGATTGACTATATTCGGACATGTCAAATCTGATCAATGAACTTTCTGCGCCAAAAATCGTTCGAGCCAACGACTTAGCAAGTTCGGTTTTTCCTGTTCCAGTTGGACCTGCAAACAGCAAAATGCCTCTTGGCCTATTACTTGAGGAGTGTTGTAAACCAGACATTCCCGTTGCTGCTCTAGTGATTACATCGGTAACAGCTTGAACGGCTTTAGACTGCCCCAAAACATCTTTGGATAAATCGTCATATAATCCAGACAGCTTTACAGCATCTATTTCTGCCCAAGGATTCTCTTTACGCCCGTGACGATACGCTCGGATTTTCTCTTCTGCGTTTTTTACAGTATCGTTTTGACACAATTGTAATATTGAATCCAGCTCAATACATGTGAATCCATCCGTTTGGGCGGTCATCTGCTTTTCAATTTTTTCCTGTGCTTTCTGGTCAAAGGATTTCCAATCAGAAAAGCACGAATCATAAGAGGAGATAATCTGTTTGCGAAGTTTTTCCCTTGGATGATCTAATGTTAATACCTTTACAAACGGGGAATATCTATAAAACCATGTAGGAAGTTCCTGCGCCTTATTTGTTATCATAATTACAAGATTATTCGCCCAGCCATCTCTATTATTCGCCTTCGCTGTTGTTGCTTCATTTACTCCAAGAAGCAAAGTCGAGAGATATTCAATTTCTGCTTCTTCTAAATGTTCTGCACTGCCAATCAGCTGCCCCGCCATCTCGATAACAATTGCAATAGAATGTTCTCGCTCTTTTAAAGCGCTCCTGATTCCATCCATTGCCGTCTGAATATCAATTTTACTTGATTTTTCAGGTATTTTAGCCTGCTGAAAAAAGCTTTGAACCATTTGTCGGGATTCATCATATATATTGTAGAAGCCATCTATTCTATTAAAGAATACAACACTATGATATCCCTCTGATTTAAAGTAAATATGCAAATATTCGTTTAGATCAACTAATTCACCAGACTCTATTCCCTCGGTAATAATCTGCCGATCGGAAACATTTCCTTCCAGAATAAACATTTTTTGTATCGATCGGTATGTATCCAGTTCTTCTTTCCATTGTGCAACTTCAATCATGATATCGTACCTATAATAAAAATATGATTCCCTAACCAGATAGTATCACCATTTTTTAATTCAACAGTTTCATGCGGTTTGACTTTTCTGCGTCCGTTACCATCATCTACATATGTCCCATTAAGAGAATTATCGTCTCTGATAAAAACGTTTCCCAGGCGGTCGACTTTAATAAATGCATGTTTTCTGCTGACCTGAGGATTAATTGCCAAGTATTCACTGGCATATCCTTCTCGTCCAAGAATACAACCTTCTTCTGGAATAGGAATCACATCTCCCCCGTTATAAAGCCCGATTGCAGAAGACTCTGTATGAGAAATTGTTTCTGCATTCTTATTCTGGAGTGTAGATAATTTTCTTCTTTGTCCAATTTGTACATCAATCCCGGAAGGCTGTCCTTCTCTACGGCTTACGCCGTGTGGGGATTGCGTTGGTACAGGGTTCAGAGACCTGCCTCGTCTTATAGTTGATGTTCCTATAAATGCATCACTCCGAGATACATTAGCCTGGACATCTTCAATGATTTTTTTCTCAACTATTTCCGAACCAATTTTCTGCTCATTATGACTGTTATCATGATCGTCGATTTGCGGAATTAGCTTATCATCTTCAGTTCTTCCATCCTCATAGCATAATATTGGGTGATTATATTTTCTGTCATAAGGTTGATTACAAATAGGGCACCTTCTGGGCAATATTTCTCCTGCAGCGTAGGGTCGACTTTCATGTCCAGCATTACATATTATCTTTCTATGTGTCAAAACTTCCAATTTTGTTAACTCCTATTTAACTAGATTGACATTGATTTTTTACTTTCGTGAGTCTTCTTTACACTATGTTTGACTTTACGACGCATAACTATCTTTTCTTCATTTGGCTGCTCGGTAGATACTTTTCCAAAAATAATTCCATAGTCTTCTCGCAATTCCGTCTCAATCACAGGAACCATCTCACAAAAATGTTCTGCAGTAGTAACGGTCTTTCTCCGCTCGTTAATTGTTGGAGCATCACCCGAGTATTCTCCAACAACTTCCATTGATAACAAATCAGTTCCCATATTCACTACACTTACTTGCGCACCCTCCATCGAGAATAACAAGCTTTCTTCATCTGCATCCTGAAACATTATCCCATGTTTTTCTAATACCACTTTAACTGAGTGCGATATATACTCTCGTGTTTTTCTTTCCTGATAACGATATTTAAGTCTTTTTAATTCCTGTTTTAATTTTGGAGCACTTCTTTGATCAGATATCAGTTCCTCCAAGGGATCAATTTCCAATAATCTACATATTGCCTGGTATTCGAGCACTTCTTTATTCCACTGACTCTTCGCCGCTTTTCCTTGCATCTCAAGTCTTGATAACCTCTTTAAACACTCATCAAGCTTATACATATTCTTTATTGCAAACGCAGTTTTAGCATACTCAGGCTGTGAATCATATTCTCGCTTCAACTCTTTGATTTTTGATATTTTCTGTACATGCCTAGATTGCAGAGCGGCTTCAAGTTTTTCGTCAAACAAAACTGCCGGGCTCTTTTTCTCAGAACTATTTTTAGTCTCCGCCGTACCTTCCTTAAGAGAAACTCCTTTTTTGCCTAATTTCGTTTTAGCAACACTTACCTCATGTCTTACAGTTATTAAACTTTGTGAAGAAGCCATCGCCTGCATTTCTTCTTCTGTTGCATGTAAGTGCTTCTGGACATCTTTTTCTAATTTTGTATATACTCCGCCAGCGTGGCTCAGCATATATTCAAGTTTTTGCTGCCTTATGGCAGCAGATTCCAAACATCCATAATGTTTGGAAAAAATTTCTATTTCAAGCTTTATTTCTTCAAGTGTTGATTCTATCTGAGCTCGCTGTTGTTGTTTCTTTTCTTGCTCGGCTCTTTTTGATAAAGAAAATCGATAACTCTCCATGTCCATTTGTTCACGGTAGTTTTCGTCTTTTTCCTTTCGCTCCTGCTCATGAGCCGCCATTGATTGCAGTTGCATTTCAACGTCTATTAAAGCATTATTTAAATCCATGGAGCATTGTTGAACGATTCCTTGTAATCTTCTTTCCTCTAGAACAAAGGGACTTGTCACATAACTGCTCATAACTCACATGTTCTCCTAATATCTTCTAAAACATCACTCATTCCTTGATAGGCAAACCAGGCTTCAAATTTTTTGCTTTCAAACACTCTGTCAATCGCGGCATCTAAATCCTTTTCTTTTGTTTTTAACCAAACAACAACATCATTTAAATCTTTTACTACTATGCCGTCCCAGTTTAATCCGTCATCCCCTCGTAACGCTTGAAAGAGCTGTGCGCATGCTTCAAAAGGATGCATTCTACTTATATTCTGAAGCCTTTTCACAAAATCAATTTTTTCTAATACTACATTATTCTGTTGCAAATAGTATGCCACATGACCTCGCTGCAAAAAATCGGCTATATCTTGCTCCCCTGAAGGATCTCTTTCCCATACATCCTCCATATGGAGCAAATTGTCATAACGTTTCCCTCTCCAAACATAAGACGTCCCATCTGTCAAAGCCAAGGTTAACCTATACAAAGCATCCTCAGTATTAGTCATTTTTCTGAGGGTCCTACACACAGATACCCACTTTTTATCAAATTGAGATAAAAACTTATCTAACTTGGATTGGCTAAAAAGAAAAACGGCATACTCCCAATGACTTTCTATCCCCTGTAATAATCCTTCAATATCCGCGGCAATCCACGGCGGATTATTAAATACCACAGTAATAATCGTATGCTCTTGATCTTGCTTTTGAATGGTACGTTCTTCTCCACCAAAGCTGGCGTTGCCACACCATTGTTTTGCTGCATGCGGACCTACCCTTTTTCTCGGATCGGTCACCAACATACCATTTATCAGCTGTTGAACAGAGGAGTCTTGATTTGAATATCGGATCCCCCTTTCCCATTCCCTCATCACTCCCTGCTTTGTATTAGCGGATATAATACCTCTTCCATCCAGTAGAGAAGCAATTGTAAGTCCCACTGAACACCAATCTGACGATCTCCTACAGACATCGTTAAGGAGTAATTCAGGAGCACAATAGGAGAGTGTGAGCGCTGTAGGTTTTTGGTTTGCAGGTAAAGAACTCCCAAAATCTCCGAGCAGAACACCACTCATATCATCATTCCAAAAAATATTGTTAGGCTTAATATCATTGTGTATTATTCCCAATTGATGAATTGCATCTAATGCTCTAATGATTCCTGGGAGTACTAATTCTCTCAGAATATTGATTGGTAGTGGGCCTTTTACAGACCCGTTTTTGAAAAATGGATAAACCTCATACCAGTTATCATTGTACATTCCACAATCCAGAATCGGAACTATGAATTCATTTTCAATTTCTTGTATTCTGTATATAGTTTCCGTATCAGGTATCTGGTTTGAAATCTTAATGATGCATTTGAAGCCAGATGTATTGCTGCAATACCATACTTCTGATCCTACAGTACATGCCACTAAATTCAACAATGTATACCCTGCAACCACTTCATTTTGAAAATGTTCAGCCTTTCGCAAATGCGTTTGTTCTGTTTCGCATATGCCTGGAATGGTATGTGTATTATTAAGGGTATATCGCAAAGTATCATTCATTGCTGGTCTCCCTTGCGTGGAGGTATTCCTATCATCCACAAACTGTTATCCGGCAGAAAAACTCCCTGCAACTCTCGCTTTGTTTCCCGAATATAAGAATAACGATCATGATTCTTCCATATATGAATCTTTTGATTACTAGATCCTCTCAAACCTTTTCCATCATTTAAAGAATCTATATACGTACCATCTATAAGAACTGAGATTCTATTCAATATTAAATCAATATTGTGGTTTCTCTTATTACGTAATTCTTCTAATGTATAACCACTATAGATCAAAATATCATCGGTAATAGAAGCGGAGAACCAATCTATAAGTTCCCATAGTCCGTTGATTTGATCAAAAGGTTCTCCTCCGCTTATGGTCAATCCGTCAATTGAATCATACCTTGATATTCTATTGATGATTTCAGCTGTGGGAACCAAAATACCTTCTTTAGATAATTTCAGCTCAGGGCTGATACAGTTTGGGCAATTTCTCATACATCCTTGAAGCCATATCCCAAACCGTCTACCGTAGCCCAAAGTCGTTACCGGAAACCACATTTTCCCTACATTTAAATATTCCATTTTCTGCCACATTTAGAACATCTATTAGCATAAAGCGGCGCTCCACAGTAGAAGCAGGATCCTGTTCTTATTCTTCGATAAAAATCACTGGCAATTAGTTTGCGATTAATCAATTCGAAGTATTCATTTGGAGCAACTAAATACTTTCTATTGCCAAACAAATCCTTTAGTGTCTCCATCGGATTGGTATTCTCATTTGAGACTAATGAAAAATCTGTTGTTTCAGGAATCTTTCTGCTTACAGATTTTATGACACGTTCAGTAATCTCCATTGGAATAATATTGGTGATTAATCCCCGACCGTGAATCCGAAATTCTCCATTAGTTCCAATCCCAATACTTGGAATTCCTAACGGTTGCTCTAGTTCGTCTTGCCTTGGCTCAGCCATAACAAACTGCTCAATACTCAGCTCCCCGTTTAATAGTATTGTTTTTCGTTCATATGCCCATCTGCTATCTAGTTTGCTGCTCTCAATATTATCAATCAAAGGCATTAGCCCCTGCACATAATAATTCAAAACCATTTTTGTTTCATTTGCATTTGGTATTACACAAATTTGATCTGGAATGTTATACCCCAAAACCATCAAACGAAACAGCTGATAATGTGCCTGTTCGTATATCTTTTTCCCCGTGTATGGAAGCAGCTGTCTAACAATAATATGCAGATCCTCCAACAAAACTCCCGACTGAGCATCTAATGTTTGAGCAGTCTTTATTTGTAAAGCTCTTACTTGTCCAGTGATACTTATAAAATCATCATTAATATCGCGTAGATCTATCGGTCGCGTTATTGTATTTACTCGTTTCTTTAGGGATTCTATTTTTTCAAGTAATTTCAGAGATTTTTGTGATACCCATATTGTTTCAGGATTTAAAACACCTATATATGCTTTTTCTATCTCCGATATCATTGCATTTTTGGATATTTGCAATAATTCATCTCGTTGGAGTTCTATATCCCACAAAGCTTGTAAAAAATATATAGAACGTAACTTCATCCCCTGTTCCCCTGTTCACGATGTCTCTTAAGGCTATCTTCTGCTGCCTCTTTTTCTTTCCTTCTTTCATCAGCAATATTTTCCAACTCACGCAATTGTTTTTCTTCTTGTAAACGTTCCTTAGCTCTTCTGTATCTCTCTTGCTTTGCTGCATAATCAGCCAGTACTCTAGCTGCGACCGCAATGCATTCAGAAGATATTACCGCCGGCATACGTTTATTTCCGAACGCAAGCTGTTCAATATCTTCCAGAGGAGCATCCAAGGCAATCGAGAGAATTGCTAACCACCATACCTTACTATCCCGCGGCATATCAGAATTCTCTATTTCAAAGTACAATGATCGCATTTGCTCATTGTCACCCGAATTAATTATTTCTATCGTTTTTGACCATAAATCTGAATGTACTGATCTACTTGTTTGGGGTACTACCAGGTCATCCCTGTTTACAAGATTATTTCCTTCTTCAAACCAGGAATGCAATAATGCCATATCATTTTTTCCAAATAAATATCTGTCATTTGAGCTCATTATTAATACTCCAAAAACACCGCTGATGAACTCCAAAATTACATCAGCGGTGCCATAACTATCAAATAGTGGTTGAAATTCTCCAAATTTGATTTCTCATCCTGAAATTACTAATAACAAGGACAATCCACAACACCAATGCAATCACAACGGGTACGATGTTGTAAGTAGACATAAAGCACACTATTGAACTAGCAACAAGTGCGCAAAGAAGAAATCCAAATATCATACTGTATATTCTGCTATTATCAGACATGAGAACATCTGTACGGAGAAGCAAAACTGCTGCAACTGCTGCGATAACAACGCCAATCCCCATTAAAACGGGATTATATCTGGCTATAGCACATACAATCATGTATAGCGTTGTTATTATTGTAAGCAGATTTGCTTTATAATTAGTTTTGTACAACCATACTTCTTCTTGAACCTCTTGGACTTTTGCCCTACATAAATTGACGTCTTCAATGTACTGTTTCATTTGGTTCATCTCAGCATTAACATTGACTAATTTGCCAGCCATAATGCACCTCCCACGCGACGTGTTATTTAAAACTCATCCTCAAATTCTCCTGCGCCCCAGTTTTCTTGTGATGAAATGCCCTCAATGCGATCCATAAAAATCCTAAACCATTCACTTAATGGCTGAGAATAAACTCGGACTTTTTTATTGTCTTCATCAGGATTATACGAAATCACATTATTGCCAAGACTAGTATTCATTGCTGTGCTTTTAATAACCTGTTCATACTCCTCTTCTTTAAGATCATAAACCAATCGATAGTCAAACTCTTGTAAAAGATCACCATAAAAGCTACAGAAACTGCTTGGTTCATTTGCCCAGATAATAAAATTGCATCCTCTCTCCGGACCATTTTTCACCAGATTTTCAAACATCTTTTTCGGCGGCATGGCATATGCGCTGTTAGAATCCAACAATCGCCTTGCGCGATTTAAGCCAGCAAATATCACATAGTGATTCCTCTCCTCAGTGTGACCTTGTGCAAACTCTGCATTTAATAGTTCCATCCCTTCCATCAAAGATTCTTTTCCGAACACCCTGATAAGATGAGGGAACCTCGCACTGAGGTCGTTCATCATATCCACGCTGTTTTTAGACAAACGGCTCCTAGTGATCGCGGCTTTTCCAAAATCGAAGAACGTAATCAGCGGTTTTTGAGGAATAATGCCATTGGATAATCTATATGCATTAAACAAGATACTCATTGCTGCAAATCCGTATAACAGGCTTGCACGTTTGTAATCCGAACCCAGAATAAGCAAGTTCTGTGCACGCCTTGCTTTCAGGTGAATAGAGAACTCATTAATCATTGATATCTCTTCACCTAAATATAACGGGCATCCAAAGTCTAGTCTTCCCGGAACTTCTCCTGTGTTGACAAATCTATTTAAAGGATTGTCATTGTCATCCTGTATGCTGGATAACAACAGTCGCGGTTTAACAACCTCCATCTCACTGAACATTCCTTCTTCTTCACAAATATCCTGCTGATCCTTAATCTGTCTCAACAGATTTCTTTGTTCATCTTCGGCAAAGAATGCAACCCTAAACTCATGGTTGGAATCTCTGTTGCCCCCGCCGTCATTAAATACACCTTTTCCAGGGTCAACATCAATCAGCTTGTCGACATACTCGTTATCCGGATCAAGAATGTACTGAGCAGAAGCTGCTGTTGACTGAAGTGCTACTCGGTTCATTATTTGTCCATATATACGAGCCAAGTTATCTGGCAATGTTTGTGACGCTAATATCACATGAATTCCAAGAGCTCTTCCTTGACGAATAACTTGCTCTAATAAACGCTCGCATTCCTTTGCAATTGCAGAGTCTTTGTCTGCAAACATTTCATGGAATTCATCAATAATAAGAATGATTCTAGGTATTTTATAGATTTCATCTTCCAGATCTGCGCCTGCGATTTCATTATATCTTTCAATGTTATCACAACTCTTATCATGGAATTCCTGTGCACGTTCTGCTTGAATTTGTTCAAGATATCTTAACACAGCCAAACCAAACTCTGGTTCAGTATCTAATGAAATCACTCGGAAGTTCGGAAGATTACTCTCAGCATACACCTTAAACTCGACTCCTCGCTTGAAATCAAGCAGATATATCTGAGCATCTTCTGGAGAATATCTCAAAAGAATGCTCATAATTATGGTGTGTAGGAGAGTTGACTTCCCGGCACCTATGGTTCCCGAGATCAATGCATGATGTTGGGTAATTAATTCACCGCCCAAATGGATTTGAACTGTTCTTGATGCTCCTTCAAGCCCGATTGGAATATCAATACCATTTGTATCATCAAATTTAAACCATTTCTCTCTATGCTTTGTTAAATCGTCAGAAATCTCGTCGAAGTTAATTATTATTCTGTCAGACGTCTTAATACCATTCTTTAAAGTGTTCAGAATAACCGTTTGTTCTTCCTTAGGCGGCAGTTCAAGCGGATAAACACAATGTTCAAGTTCGCCATAGGAATATGTTAATCTGTCTTCACCAAAATGCATTAAGTTCATCGCTTGTCTAATATTGACAAGGTTGAAATTGCGATGTTCAATTTCCTGAAGGGATGCTGCAATGAATGTATAGATTCCACACCTTGGTCCGCTACTTACAATTTTTTCAAGCATCTCGCAGGACTCAACGTCAAAATGTTTAGGGAAGTCTGCGATAAACAATGCCTGAAGCGGCTCTGCGTTTTTTCCAACATGCTCGTTATATGCAACAATATCTTCATATTCATTTCTAAGACAATCCTGATTGACATGCGCTATCTGGGCAATCAGGATATTAAGACGTTCCTTAATTCGTTTTGAATCATACCAAATACGGGTAGATATAATCCTTTCATCATCATCTCCCAGGCTGGAGAACATAGAGAAATTACTCCCGGAATCATTAGGATCCAACATTGTAACCCTTAACTTTCCGCAAGGAATACTCATAAACATTCGCATTTCAATTGCACGAATATACTCAAGTGCTTTTGCTCGGCTGCTAATATCAAAAGTAACTAATGTGTTTATTCTTTGGTCCGAATATGATTGCCCATACGGGAACAGCAATTCCGACCTTCTTCCAACACTCTTTAACGCAAAGCTGAAATTTTCCCTGATAAGATTGATAACAGGTTTAATATTTGGTTCAGAATTCCAATCGTCCAGATTAACTTGCAAATAACCCATCCCCAGTGCCGATGGGATAGTAGTAGCCGTTTCATAATTATTTGTGGATGGAACACTTAATTGCAATAATTCGTACTGTTCCTTCAAATAATCTGGATGCATGTTGGCGACTGTCTGTTTCGCCTCCTCCAAAATGGCATTTCGAACATCCTCTGTCTTTTGGTTTTCATTGCGAAGGCTTGTATTGTATTCTTCAATAGCTGCAGATAATTGAGACTGATAAGTGGAATCTGCAGCATTTATTTTATCGTTATAAATATCGTTTTCCTGGGATATCAAACGACTGTATGCGTCTCTAAATGCACGTGATGAGTAAGTCTTTTTCTGATTAATCTTATTGAATACCTGACCAAGTCCTTTCCCTAATCCCGATTCTGGATTCTTTTTCCCACTTTGAAGGATATCCACTTGTGTATCATATTCTTCCTCGGCAGTAGCCATCTCAGCCTTTAACCCATCTAACTGATTAACAATTGTTCGTCTGGCTTCATTTGCTTCAGTATATGCCTGATCTTTCTGAAGCCCAATGCTTCTCTTCTGATTATCAAATGATGTATTGATGGACTGCATTGCCTCCATGTGTCTCTGAATTTCTGCTTTTGTTTGCTCAGCAAAAGAAGCCACGACTAAATCTAACTGCCCCGGCAATAATTCCATTTGTGTGTAAGCTTCCTTAATTTTACACTTATATTCCTTAACCACATTGTCTTCCATACGTGTGATCCTCCATCAATACAGTTACTCTTTTTTATACAGCCGCTTCCTTGAAGTAATTAGTTTAACACAAAAACTATCTCAAACCTTTCGTCATATTTCCTGCCGGATAATCTGATCCATTCCCTCGGACAATCCGTTTAGATCATTCAGCATTTGCTTGGTATTCTCATTGTTTTGAAAAAAAGCAATCAGTGCCAAAAAAGTCTTCCAGGACATTTCTCTTTTCCCAGTTTCTATTGAACTATATGTTTGACGTGATACCCCGATTGCCTCTGCTGTATCAGCTTGAGACAGCCTTCCCTTAGCTCTTAATACTGGCAGTTCATTTTTGAGTAACTCCATCAATTGTTTCTTGATTTCATCATTACTCCCGTACATATTCATCTCCTTTAACATCTAATTTTATTATCCCAAAGCATCATCTATTCCTATATAATTGTATGAATAGTTTCATCACAAAAATTTTACAATGTGTCGCATCTTGTGTCAATGTGTCGCTCTTTTTTTCTTCGCTTTCTTCGCTTTTTATTTCTTTGTTCAGAAT
>OCVV011358992.1_pt1 | contig 26633 bp, 18 predicted proteins | sample 1539721 | NCBI WGS metagenome assembly OCVV01 (sample SAMN02144230, study PRJEB22623) | gut metagenome | biome: sheep rumen | host: Ovis aries | place: New Zealand | reverse complement strand
GGATGTGACGGAGAAGACGGAGTTTCGCATAAATCGCGATGGAATCGAGGAAATTCGCAACTGCCACATCAATGTCGGCACAGGAAAGCAGCTCAGCATCAAGGAGTGTGCGGAGAAGATTGTCAGGGAGATTGGCTTCCGAGGTCAATTGCTGTGGGACAAGACCAAACCCGACGGCACGATGCTCAAGCTTACCGATGTCAGCAAGCTCCACAAACTTGGCTGGCATCACACAATCGAGATAGATGAAGGCATCCATCGCCTCTTCGCGTGGTACAAGCAGGGCATTTGTATCAACCATAAGACTGCAGAATAAGTACCTCTCTTATTCTATATATATATTAATAATGTATAGAACGATGAAAAAGATTGCCTGTTTGCTTTTGCTGCCGTTCGTAGTGTTTCAGGTCTCGGCACAGGGTCTGAAGGACGTTTTCAAGAAGGATTTCCTCATGGGTGTCTCGTTGAGCGGACGAAATGTACGTATCCCTGCTGAGCAAGACCTCATCCGTCAGCAGTTCAACAGCGTGACTTGCGAGAACGCCATGAAGCCTGGTTCGCTTCATCCTTCACCCGATGTCTGGCGATGGGAAGAGGCAGACCGAATCGCTAACTTCTGTAGGGAGAACGGCATCAAGATGCGAGGCCATTGTCTCGTCTGGCATAATCAGTTCTCGGACTGGATGTTTTACGATGAAATGGGCAATTTCGTCGATAAAGAGACCTTTTATGCTCGCCTCAAGGAACACATCCAAACGGTCATGAATCGCTACAAAGATGTTATTTATGCCTGGGATGTTGTGAACGAGGCGATGTCTGACGGAGGTCCGAACCCCTATCGCGAGTCCAAACTCTATCAGCTTTGTGGCGACGAATTCATTGCCAAAGCATTCCAGTTTGCACGCGAAGCCGACCCGAAAGCCATTCTGTTCTATAACGATTATAACGAGTGTAACCCTCGCAAGAGCCGCAACATCTACAATATGGTGCTGAAGATGCGTGCGGCGGGCGTCCCCATCGATGGTATCGGAATGCAGGGTCATTACAACATCTTCGGGCCAAGTGTAAAGGAACTTGAGGATGCTTTGTCCCTTTATGCACCCCTCGTGGAGCACATTCACGTGACAGAACTCGATGTTCGGGCAAGCGAGGAGATGGGCGGACAGTTGAAGTTCGACCGAGAAGGCATTGCGATGTCCGACACCATTCAGGCTCTTCATACCCGGCAATACGAGCGTCTGTTCAAGACCTTCCAGAAGTATCGCGACAAGATAGACTGCGTGACCTTCTGGAACCTGCACGACGGCTGCTCATGGCTTGGCGAGAAGAACCATCCGCTCCTCTTTGACAAAGCCCTCCAGCCCAAGCCTGCCTACTATCGTCTCGTGGGGAAAGAGTAAGCTCAGGGCAGAGGCAAGAAAAACTCAAATAGCATCACACCTCAAACAGGTATGCCAATTCGTTCGATAAGGTATGCCAATTTATACGGTGAGGTATACCTATTTATATAATTAAGCACATCTGGTTTGGCGACCAGGCGTGCTTTTTTTTCTTTTTCTCTTGCAAGGTTGCATAAATAGTCGTATCTTTGCACCGCAAATGGTGATACTCGAACCCCCTGTTCCTCCTTTTAGGAGGAGAAAAAGGGAGTAGGGTAGAGAGGGAATCCGGTGCGATGCCGGAGCAGTGCCCGCTACTGTATTTGCCTTCTTAGTGCAGCGCATGCATGTCACTGGGACATCATCCTGGGAAGACGCGCTGCCGGGCAAGAGCCAGGAAACCTGCCATTTCGCATAACATAACAAGCATCCTCGGGACAAGGATGACAGAATAATAATGAAGTTAAAAGAGGGAGTTAAAAGAGGAATTAGCTCGCTACAATCGTTGGAGTGTACGTGGACGACGGCTTTCCCTGCGAAAGTTGTATCGTTATGTGCTTTGTCCAATGTGATGAGGAATTACTATCTGCAAGCGATTCTGGCTATCGTATTGGTACTTGCTGTGACAGCAAGTGCCAGTGCGCAGAATCCAACAGACAGCATAAAGCAGTTGCACGAGGTGACTGTCACGTCGAAGCAACCCGTTCGCACTATCGCGACGTCGCAAACATTGAGCGGTGCCGACCTGCAAGCCTTGAGTACTACGTCGGTTGCCGATGCCTTGAAGTACTTCGCGGGCGTTCAGATTAAGGATTATGGCGGGCTTGGTGGACTGAAGACCATCAATGTCCGTTCGCTCGGAGCGCAGCATGTGGGTGTTTACGTCGATGGAATTCGCCTGACGAATGCGCAGAACGGAACCGTTGACCTTGGCAAGTTCTCTCTCTCCTCCATGGAGACTGTGTCGCTTTATAACGCCAACAAACTCGATTATTGCCAGTCGGCCAGCGAATATGCCTCGGGTGCGACGGTTTATCTGCAGACCAAGAGGCCCACTCACGACTCGCTTTCCGTGCAACTTCGCAACGCTTCGTTCCATACTTGGATGGCGAAAGTGAACGGACAATTCTCGTGGAAAGGCTGGCAAGGCTTTGTTGACGGAGAGTATTGCACGAGTCGAGGCGACTATCCCTTCCGCTATCATTCAGAATATGAGGACACCGTGGGACGCCGCGCCAACAGTGACATTCGCTATGGTCGCGTGGAGGCCGCGCTGTTTAGGGGTGGTTTCTCGTCGCATGTTTACTATTACGATTCCGAACGCGGCTGCCCGGGTGGCATCGTCAGGCGTTTGAGCGACAAGTACACGAACGTGGGCCGGGAGTGGGACCGTGACTTCTTTGTGCAAGCGAGCTACCAAGCCCAGCCCTTCGAATGGTTCCGCTACAAGGCAAATGCCAAGTACACCAACGAGTATCTCCGTTATTGCACGAAGTATCCGGAGAATCAAAACACCGCACGAGTCGATAATCATTACCGTCAGCAGGACGCTTATGGAGCCCTTTGTGCTGCTTTCATGCCCTGGAGCTGGCTGACGCTCTCTACGAGTTACGACATCAGGTACAGCATTATGAAAGCCGACCTGAAGCGGTTCGAGGACGTGAAGCGTGTGGATCAGAAGCTTGTCTTTGCCGCTCAGGCTAACTGGAAAGGCATACAAGTTGCAGCATCTGCACTTCATCAACGCTATTCCGACTGGACTTCCGTGCAGGCAGGAGCTGCCGACCCGCTGGACAGATGGACGCCCGCGGTGTCGTTGGCTTACACATTCTACGGGGTGACCGTTCGCGCTTGGTACAAGGAAATCTTCCGCGCTCCGACCCTCAACGACCTTTATTACACGCAGGTTGGCAATCGCAACTTGAAGCCTGAGGACACCAAGCAGCTGAATTTTGGTGTGGAATACCATTGGGACAACAGACAATGGACGACGGACAACAGATTTTGGCAGTTCGATGTGCAAGCCGACATCTATCGGAACAAGATAGAGAACCGCATTGTCTGCCTGCCGCTCAAGGGCACATACACCTGGTCGATGATGAACTACGGCTACACCTTCTGCCGAGGATTGAACGCGACGCTCAAGGGACACTACCATTCGAAACAGTGGAACGTCTCGCTCCTCTCGTCGATTACCTGGCAGAGGGACGTCGATCGGACCGATCCGACTGACGAAGACATGTATGACAAGCCGATATGTTACTCGCCCACCTTCTCCTCCGGGCTCACGGGCATAGTAGGTTGGCGGGCGCTTCAGTTCACCACATCGTATCTTTACGTTGGCGAAAGGATGTGGAGCAAAGCAGATCCTGAGGACATTCTGGAGCCCTACCACAATGTTGACATGAAGCTTTCCTACACCCATAACATAAGAAAAATATCGCTGGGACTGTGCTTGGAGGTCTGCGACGTACTTGATATCCAGTACGAACACCTGCCTCGCTATCCGATGCCCGGTCGTAACTATAAAATCACACTATCTTTCGGAATATGAAACGACTCATTACACTTATCGCCCTTACATTATTTATATATAACACGCGCGCGCAGGAGAGGCTCATCCTCCTGAACGAAGGCATGTGGCAGGCAGACAACGGACGAGTCAGCTACTTTGAGGATGGCTCGATTCTCAGCAATCAATGGTTCCGCGACAAGAACGGCTACAAGATTGGCGACACGCCGAACGACATCATTCAGGTGGGCGACAATCTCATCGCCATTGCCATCAACTGGTCGAACATCGTGCAGTTCATCCGTCCGGACGGCACCGCTGTGGCTGCTACGGAAGACATTCCCAACAATCGTCGCCTGTGTAGTGACGGCAGATACGTCTATGTGTCGAGCTACGGACACGAGTGCGAGACCATCGGCGGCACGGTGTATTTCGACAAAGGCTATGTCGCGAAGATTGACATCAGCAACTTCAAGGTCGTCGCTACCTGCGAGGTCGGCTACGAGCCCGAGGGCATAGCGCTCTACAAAGGGCGCCTCTTCGTGGCAAACACTGGCGGTTATGCCGAACAGGAGGGCGATCATGAGTTCGAGACAACGGTGAGTATTATTGATGCCGCCACGATGACTGTGGAGAAAACCGTCGATACGGGCGTTCCCAACCTGTATGGCGAGATGTCGCAAAGCGACCGCTATCTGTGTATCAACTCGCCTGGCGACTACTACGAGATTGACCCCTGCGGCCTGATCTTCGATTGTGAGAAGGCCCTTCAGGACGAGAAGTGCGTCGTTGTCTTTGACTATCCCGTCACTTACAACACGACGACCCTTGACGGCAAGTTCTTGGCCATCGGCTCTGCATTCTCCTATCTCACTGGAGAATACGAGTTCTCCCAGCTCACCATCAACCCCGAAATGGTGATTCAGACTGATGGGGAGAGCGGAATCGAGGAGTCGCTCCCGGGCACTTTGCAGGTCGACTTCGCGAACATGACGCAGCCTTATGGCATCTACGTCAACCCTTACACGGGCTACATCTACGGCACCGATGCCGGTTCCTTCGACGGTTCCGGCTCCCTCTACCAGTGGTCGCCAGAAGGTGAGCTGCTTGGCACACACAAGGTCTATGTCAATCCTGGCCACTTCCTCGCTTTGCCTCCAGACGATTGGGCAAATGGAATAGAAGACCTTAAAACCCCTAAAGACTCTAAACACCCCAATAATCTCTACGACCTCAGCGGCCGCAAAGTGTCCTCTCCCACGCCGGGCAGGTCGGGCATATACATCAAATCAGGCAAGAAAGTACTATACAATTCCCAACTCCGGCAGTGAAGTTCGTTAAATAGTCATGAACATTTAATTAAATATTCATGACTATTTAACGAACTAAGCCTGTCAAGTCGAGCAACGAGGCCTTTCGGGGCGGGCAACACAGGCTGCAGAAAGAATCGATAAACAATATCAAATACAATTAACCCTTTTATTAACAAACAACATTTATCATGAAAAGATCATTATTCTCATTGGCTCTTTGTCTGGCAGCAATACTTGTCAGCGCACAGAGCTACGAAGTGAGGACACTCACTTTTGAGGACGCTGACTATCGTGGCTCAGGCAACGTTGTCGGCGGCAACGATTGGTCGTCCCTCATCGACGATGCCGAGTACAACGGCACGCTCCTCTACGGAGATGGCAAGGACACCTACATGTGGTACGACGAAGGCAACACGGACCTCGTATGGGACGGCTTGCAAGGCGTCGAGTATTGGAGCGGCGGCGCTGCCATCTCCAACTATTATGAACCGGACCTCACAAGCGGCACCTTTGAGCGACAGCTGAGCATCCCCCTGGAGAAGAGCAACAATCAGTTCGTCGTAGTGTTCAGTAGCGAGAACCTCAAAGGCTATCCCTCCTATTCACATTGCTCGCCGTTCTACTTCGCAGACGGCAAGGCACGCGTCATCGAGTCTGTCGATGTCATCAACACCACCTATGCTCTCAACTCCCTCACCAACGGCGACGGCTTTGCTCCCGCAGCCACCGACGAGAGCCAGTTCGTCCTGCACTTCGTCGGCACCCACGAGGACGGCACCACCGCAGAAGTGACCTTCCTCCTGGCCGACGGCAGGAACTTCGTCTCGGAATGGACCAAGGTTGACCTCACGCCGCTGGGCAAGGTGAAGTCCCTTCGCACCTACGTCACGGGCAGCAGTGACTTGGAGGGCGACTATGGACTCAACACGCCAGGCTATGTGGCGCTGGACAACATCAAGGTTCGCTTCGAGCTTCCCCAGACGGTTACAGTCACGATGAATGCCAAGTCGAAGCTCATCAAGAGCCTCGTCAATATGGCGACTAACGAGACTGTCGAGGTGGGAGAACCTACCAGCAATAAATATACCTTTGATGCCTTCGACGGTTCCTACCTGCTGACTGCCACCGCAAGCGACGGCACTACGGTGAGCGGCACCATCCAGCTCGACATCGATGCCGACCACACCGCCTTCACCATCTACTCCCCCGAGGTGTGGGTGAAGAATACCGACTGGGTCTATGGCACAGACTACAGCCTCGACCTCAAAGTCACCGATAAGGAGAGCAACGTAGTGAACACCACGATGGGCGAGTACACGAATGGGCACAAGATGTTCCTCGTGTTCAACGGCAACACATACTACCTCGACGTCGTTCCTTCGGCCAACCGCCAGGCAGAAGGCTACCTGCCGGCAAGCTACACGGGCACCGTCAGCTTCAATCCTACCGTCAATGCTGAGGCTCCGATGGGCTACGCCTACAGCGTCACGGTTCCTGCAGGGGCAACCTTCTCCATTGGCACCAAGACGGCTCACTTCGTGAAGTTCAAGGAGGTAGTGCCTGAAAGCGTTACCAACGAAGGAACGGTCTATAACTACATCCTTGCCGACAAGCAAGTCTATAACTATCGCGTCATGAAGGAAGGCAAGCTGACACAAGCCGGCATCTTCACCATGAGCGGCGACGAGACAAAGCGCCCGACGCTTGCCTTCACCGATGCCGACATGGAAGCGCGTAGCCCCAAGGCCATCGACCACGACGTGACCTCGAACGGCGGCTATAATGTGGGCGACCTCTTCCTCAACATCAACCCAGCCGGACACTTGAAGCTCAACGGCGTGGGCGACACTTACGATATTCTGCCCATGCGCAACTGGGAGCTTACCAACAGCATCACGGCCAACTACTTCATCGAGCCTGACTTCCACTTTACTGTCGTCAACTTGAACGGCGAGGCAGACAATTCCGTCGTTAAGGTCGAGAATGAAATGCTGACGGCAGTAGGCGAAGGAACAGCCATCGTGCTCGTCACCTACGACGGCATCCACCTGGATTACTACAACGGCAGCGCCACTTCAAGCAACTTCGCAGGCGGCAACGATTGGGGTGCCATCTGGCCTGAGAACACGGGAGCCTTCGTCGTAACCGTTGGCGAACAGGCTACAGGCATCACGCCTAACATTATTATTAATAAGGACTACCTGACAACCGTAACTCCTTGGGGCGGCGGCGACCCAATCGACACCAAGCTATCTATGGAGAATGTTGATGCAGAGTTCGATGTGCTTTACTATCTTGACACGGAAGAAGGCTTTGACTACACCTTCACGCCCGAAGGCGTCGCTTCTGTCACACTTGCCCGCCCCGTTATCGGCGAGGAAATGGCTTCCTATACAGGCTTCTCTTCTGAAGGCGTCACAGCCAATGCCGACGGCAGCTACACTCTGCGCCTCACCGAAGGCCGCAACATCGTCTGCCTGACTGGCGCAGATGGCAAGAGCGTTTATCAGGTAATGACAGCCAAGCCTTGCCATCGCGACATTACCGTTGGCGGCGAAGCCGTGACGAAGGTGAAGCCGGGCGATGCCGTCAAGGTGCAGTACACAGGACTCTATCATCCCGCAGGCAAGCTTGCAGGCATCCATAACTTCAATGCCTTCCTCGACTATAAGAAGCCTGCCGAGGGCGTCAGCGTCACCAAGGGCAAAGGCAATCAATACACGATGGCGGCAAGTGCCACGGCTCAGGCTGTCAGCTTCACCGTTCCTGCCGACTGGACAGCTAAGACCATCGAGATTAACGACGGCGTGATGTGCATCGGTGGCTTCGGCGACCCCGTCGGCAACCATCGTGCCACATCGAAGGATACTGGCCGTGCGCCTAACTTCACCGCTATTCAGCAGAACGCAGTCTTCGGTCGCGTGCCAGCAATCGTACTGCCTGTTGACGTACCTGCTCTCGTTGCTACCTTCGAGGACGTTGCGGACATCACCGAGCCTGTTGACGGCCACATGAGCGTCGGCACAGAGGATGACGACGACCGAGAGTTCTTCACAAGCGGCGACTATGCCTTCAATAGCGGCTGCATGCACGACTATGACTACTGGTATTGGTTCGGCTATGCAAGCCGTACGGAGACAAAGTATGAGGAGCTCGACGACCAGTGGAACAACATTGTGGGCGGCGGCTACAATGGCTCTGCAACCTACGGCGTTGCCTACGCAGCAGCCTTCAACGGCCCGTGCTACGTCGAACTGCTCGGCAGCGAGCCCGCCACAGTGCCTGGCTTCTACATTACCAACAGCAGCTATGCCTACACTTCGATGTGCAACGGCGACGCTTCGGCCAAGAAGTTCGAGAAGGGCGACTGGTTCAAGCTGACCATCACAGGCTACGACGGCGACAATGTGACCGCCACAAAGGACTACTATCTCGCCGACCTGCGCGACGAGAAGACAGCCTTCATCATCAATGATTGGCGCTATGTCGACCTCTCCTGCCTCGGCAAGGTGACAAAGATAGGCTTCGAACTCACCAGCACCGACAATGGCAGCTGGGGCATGAACACGCCGGCGTACTTCTGCTTCGACGACTTCGGCGCCGAGGGTACAGAAGTTCTGCCAGAGAGCAATGTTGTCTTCGTGTCATCTGTAGGTTATTCTACTTGTGTCGCAAAGAACAATTGGGACTTCTCGGAGGCAGACGTCGAGGCATTTGCTGTGACCGAGTCTACAGAGGAAGGTCATGTCCACTTGACTCCCATCACTGAGGCTCCTGCCGGCGAGGCTATTGTCGTTAAGGCAGCTGAGGGTGCTTACGTTGTGCCAACAGCCAGTGCTACACCTGCTGCTGTTGCAGGCAACTTGCTGAAGCCGGCCCTGGCTGATATTACAGCAGATGGCACTCAGTACATCCTTGCAGATGGCTCAGAAGGAGTTGCTTTCTATCAGGCAACAACTGGCAGTACCATTGCAGCGGGCAAGGGCTACCTCGAGTTCACGGGTTCTGGCGTGAAGGCATTCACCTTCGACGACGACAATGCTACCGGCATCAACAACCTTGATGCAAATGCTAACCTGAACGAGCCCATCTACAATATTGCCGGCCAGCGCATGAGCAAGATGCAGAGGGGTATCAACATCATTGGTAACAAGAAAATACTCAAGTAATCATGAAGTACGCAAAACCATCTATTGAAATAAGTGAGGCTCAGGCAGCTCAGATGCTTGCTGAAAGCCTGAGTATCAGTGACACAACAGTTGACGGCAGTCAGGCTCTTGCAAAGGAAAATGATGCCTGGGACATTTGGGATGAGGAATAACGTCCGACATCCTATGTATAATAAGAAAGAGGGAAAGCAATTTAGCTTTCCCTCTTTCATTATATAAATGTATTGAGTTTAGTAAAGATGTGCGGGGATGCGTTGTTTGGCATTCTCGAAGTCTTCGACCGTATCGAGTTCGCATGAGAAGAGGTCGGTGACGTCAAGTACGCTGAAGGTGCTTCCTTTGGCAATGAGACGCAGGAAGGCCAGTTCGTAGAATGTGTTTTCGAGGTGTTCCTTGTTCATCATGCCGTCCAACTCCTTGTAGAGAGCCGTCGTGTATGCCTTGCCCATTCGTTCGATTCCGAGGCTTTCGCCGGCTGCCGAAGCAGGGTCGCAAGTCTTGCTTATCTCGGTGATGGCACCGTCTTCGTTCATCACGACCTTCATCTCCTCTTCCCCAAGTTCGTGACGAATGAGGGTGAGGACGTTTTCGTGACTGTCTGCGAGGACGCGTTCGACGATTTGTCCGTCGTAGAGCAGGTCGCTGTCGAGCAAAAGTACCTCTTCTCCGTCAGCCTTTGGACGAGCCAGCCAGAGCGAATAAATATTGTTGGTCGTCTCGTAGTCCTTGTTGTGGATGAAGCATGCGCTGATGCGGTCGCCATAAGTCTGCTGGACGAAGTTCTCGATTTGCTCATGCAGGTAACCCGTCACGATGACGAACTCGCGTATGCCAGCCTTGATGAGTGCGTCCATTGAGCGCTCTAACAAGGTGCGTTCGCCAACCTTAAGCAGGCATTTGGGTGTATGAAGCGTGAGCGGACGAAGTCGCGAGGCTGTGCCCGCAGCAAGGATAATGGCCTTTTTACAATTCATAAATCATAGTTCATAATTCATAATTTTTATTCATAATTCATAATTATTTCCTTCGCCAAACTTAGGGCGTAGCCTAATTATGAATTATGAATTGTGAATTATGAATTGAGTACTGACTTGATGGTGTCAACGACGGTCTGTATCTGTTCGCGTCGGCCGAGGGTGATTCGCAGGCAATCTTCTAGGCCTTTGTCGCCCATGAACTTGATCTTATAGTCCTGATCGGCGAGGGCTTTCTGCAGTTTCTCCTTGATGGCGGTGGGGTACTTGATGAGGATGAAGTTGGCCACGCTCTTATACACCTTAAAGCCAGGCTTGTTGCCCAACTCCTTCTGGAAGAGTTGACGGTCCCATTCCATCTCGTCTGCCACACGGCGATAGTGGTCGTCGCTGTCGAGGGCTGCCAGGGCAACTGCCTCGGAGAAGCGGTTGTAGCCGAGATACTTGTTGCTGTAGCTGAGGAACTGGTCGTGTCCGGCGCCAATGAATGCGAAGCCGACACGCAGTCCGGGCAGTCCGTAGAACTTCGAGAGTGTGCGGGAAATGATGAGGTTGTTGTACTTGTTCACGAGGGGAGCGATGTAGTCCACGTCGGTCGTGATGAAAGATGCATAGGCTTCATCGACGAGCACCATCGTGTCGGAGGGAATGTTTTCCATGATGCGACCAATCTCCTCGCTTGTGAGGCTGTTGCCGGTGGGGTTGTTGGGCGAAGCCAGAAGCAGCATCCTGGGATGAATGCGGTTGGTGTAAGCGATGACTTCATCGACGTTGTAGGCAAACGTGTCGCCTGTCTCGTAGAGAGGATACATCTCGAACGAACCGCCGCACTCGCCAGCAACGCGGTTGTAGTACCACCAGGAGAACTCGGGAATCAGGATGGTCTTGTTGTCGCCCTCCATCAGGAAATAGTGGATGGCGTTCTTGAGCATCTCCTCGCCGCCGTAACCCAGCAGAACCTGCTCTTCGGGAACGCCGTAGATTTCACTCAGTTTTACGCTGATTACACTCTTTTTCCCCTGGTCGTAAATGCGTGTATAGAAGCACAATGTACGGGGGTCGAAGTTCTTTATTGCTTCGATGACCTTCTCGGAAGGCTCGAAATTAAATTCGTTTCTGTCAAGATAGTTCATTATCTCAATAATGTTATAGTTTAGCGCACAAAGGTACAACTTTTCCCATGAACTGCAAAGCAAAATGAAAAAAAATGCAGAAGATGTGGTATAATTGAGAAATAAGTTGTACTTTTGCAGACTAAAGAGATGTATCCTCTATAGAGGAATAGTAAACCCTCCACAGGGGAACGTTCAACGCCCTATAGGGGAATGGCCAACGCCCTATAGGGGAATGACCAACGCCCTATAGGGGAACGCTCAACGCCCCATAGGGGAATAAATGACATATTAAGAAAGATGATAAAAGAACTCAAGAAGAAAGTACAGGCGACGCTGAAGTCTTCAGAGACAGAAGACTGGCTCGACTATCGTGTCGTGCGTCCACTCAGTTATCTATGGGCTTTGCTCTTTGCCAAGCTCGACATCCATCCCAACACAGTTACCATCATCTCCATGATTATCGGTGCTGCAAGTTGCGTCTTCTTCATGCACGGCAGCTTCTACTACGAAGGTTGGCAGGGACTCCTGATGAACATCATCGGTGTTCTGCTACTCTGCCAGGCAGACATCTTCGACTGTACCGACGGACAGTTGGCCCGTATGACTGGAAAGAAGAGCCGCTTGGGCAGAATTCTCGATGGAATGGCGGGTTTTGTGTGGTTCATCCCTATCTACATCGCCTTGATGTTCCGCTTCTATAACCATCATTCTCTGGAGTTCGGATGGCTCGGAATAGCCGATACGGAGCAGAATGCGCTTATCGCAACGGCTGTAGTTGTGGTCTTGGCACTCATCTCAGGCTTTGCAGGAATGGGCGGCCAGCAGCGGCTTGCCGACTATTACATTCAGATACATCTCTTCCTCCTGAAAGGCGAGAAAGGCAGCGAGTTGGACAACTCCGAACAGCAGCAGAAAGTCTATGACGAGACTCCCAGCGAAGGCAATCGCCTCTGGAAGTACTTCCTCAAGACTTATATAGACTATACCCGTAAGCAAGAGCAATCGACGCCGGAATTCCAGAAGCTGATTGCCACGCTTCGCGAGAAATATGGAAGCGCCGGCAATATGCCCGACGAGATTCGCGAGGAACTGCATCGCGAGTCGAAGGGAGTGATGCCTTGGAATGCGATGCTCACCTTCAACTTCCGTTCGGGTATGTTCTTCCTGTTCTGTCTCATCGACCTGCCCGTCTGCAACTTCCTCTTCGAGATAGTCTGCATGGGGCTCCTTACATATTATATTAACCGCCGCCACGAGGCGTTCTGCAAAAGAGTTGCAGCAAAAGTGAAAGCTGAAGCATGAAGTGGAGCTGGAATAACTTCTTCTTCTTCCTCGGCATCGTGTGTGTCGTGGTGATGCTCTTCACGTTCGACGTCAGTTTCGTCGAACTATGGGGCCACATCTGCCGTGCTGGTCTGTGGCTCATCCCCATCGTGGGCATCTGGATTGTCGTCTATGGCATCAATGCTCTCGCATGGATGTCGGTCATCAAGGGCAATACAGATCCCGATGAAACCGTTGGTTTTTGGCGAATCTACAAGCTAACCATCACTGGTTACGCGCTCAACTATGCCACCCCAGTCGGCGGCTTGGGCGGAGAACCTTACCGCATCATGGAGCTGAGCAAGGACATCTCGAAGCAGCACGCCACCTCCAGCGTCATCCTTTATGCGATGTTCCACGTCTTTGCGCACTTCTGGTTCTGGTTCACATCCGTCTTCCTCTACCTTGCCCTCGCACTGGTGGGCGACCTGCCATTCGATACGACGGTCGGCATCGTTTTGGGCATCATCGTGGTCTTCTGCCTGATAGCCTTCTATCTCTTCTATAGGGGATACAAGTACGGACTCGTCGTGAGGCTGATTCGTTGGATAGGACATCTGCCGGGACTCGGAGGATGGAGCAACAGGTTCCTACAAGCGCACACAGAATCCCTGCACAAGGTTGATGCGCAAATTGCCGCGTTGCATCAGCAGAACCGCAAGAACTTCTATGCAGCCTTGGGCCTTGAGTATCTCTCACGTATCGTGCAGAGTGCCGAGGTGCTCTTCATGCTCCTCCTTTTCGGCATAGATGGTGGCGGAGGGTTCGATGGCATCACACTTACCTTCCTCCACAGCATCCTCATCGTTTCGCTTACCACGCTGCTTTCGAACCTGATAGGCTTCTTGCCCATGCAGCTCGGCGTACAGGAAGGTGGCTTTGCCATCTCCACGGCAGCAATGGGCCTGACCGTCGAGCAAGGCTTCTTTGTAAGCATCATCTGCCGTGTCCGCGAGATTATCTGGATTATAATCGGCATTGCATTGATGAAGGTCGGCAATAAGCGAGAGTAATCGGATGCACTGCATCTGCATTACCGAGCGATAGCCGAGCTCGAACGCAGTTCAAAGTCGGCAACAAACGAGAATAAAGCAGAAGCAAACAAAAAGCTCCCACGTTTCACAACGCAGGAGCCACATGGTGTCGATATTAATTCTAAAACTAACTAACAAGTCTTTCCTGATATCAGTCTTTAGGGTAAAGCTTCTTAAAGACTTCTGTCAGGGACTCCACCTCGGGCAGCAATGCCTTCAGTTCCTCCTCGTCCTGATTCTTGACAGCAGTCATGGCTTTTTCCAACACATCTGTCAGCCTCTTGCAGTTGCTTCCGCTATCGGGCGACCATATCGTGGCAACACGAATACTGTTCCCAAAGAAGTATGTGGTTCCGTCGAATCCTAGTCGTTCATCATTGAACATACATGTGGCGACGGCATGTTTTATTAAGTCGGAAAACATCAATGCCGTGGCTCGGTCTGTCTTGACCTCTATAGAGTCCAACTTCAGTCTCGGCTCATCCGGCCTTGCCTCCTTCACCTCGCACCACTTCACCTGCAGCCGTTCGCTTTCCCCATAGCGATACACATACAAGGCTGAGGGGAAGCTGAATGATGGGAATATGAGCATCTGCTGGCTTGCCCTTCTGGACAGCCAAGTCCCGAAATACTTTTCTCCCCACAGCTTCTGCTGAGTTTGTGTCATCGGTTCCAGTCTGCTCTGAGCCTGTGCGCCAATGGCTGCCGCCATCAGCAACGTCACTAATGTAATGATTTGCTTTTTCATGTTCATAAGTTTTTTATTTCATGCTCCGCTCCGTGGCTTCGGGCAGAAGATAGATTGTATGGAACGTATCGGTTGCCTCAACGACGACTGCCTTATAGCCAATGTATTTGAAGTGAAGCGTGGCATCTGTGCGAGGAACCCAGAAGACGAAATGGCCTGTGGAGTCAGTCGTTTCTGTTCCCCATATCCTTCTATCATGAAATATATGAATCATGGTATGCTCTAAAGGCTCGTCGTTTTCGTCATACACTACGCCCGTCACACGACGGCGGCTTGCTTTCAGTTCCTCATGCTGGTCCATATAGTAGTCGCATAGTGTGTCCTCTACACAGATGTACTCTATGACGCCGTGCTTAGCTGCCTCTCCATACTTCTCGATGTAGCGTTGCTTGACATTCTTGTAATCCATTACTCTGCTGACAAGCAAATGCTGCCCTTTGAAGTAGTCGAGATAAGACCTCTTGTCCAACCACTTGTTGTTTTCCTTTGGTTGAGGCACTCCGTTGATAAGGTAAAGGATGGAGTCATTGGGAGGACTGTTATGTGAACCACGTATGACACCTTGGGGAAGAAGCCGTACCTCGTTTTCTTCGGGCACATATTTAGGCAAACCGGCGATTTGCTCTTGTGAGTTTCCTCGCAGCCGCATGTTGTAGCCGTTGTAGCTCTTCTCGAGATGCATGACAAGGTTTTTGTCGGTGGGCGAGAACTTGAAGGACTTGTAGCCTGCTTGTTCGGCACAAAGCGTGACATCCTTTTTCGGAACCCAAAAGACGAAATGGCCCGTGGAGTCGGTTGCAGCACCTATAAAAAAATCCCGTTCTACATGCACGTAGGCTTCCGTCAAAGGCTTGCCGTTGTTATCAAACATGTAGCCCTCAACACGGTGATACTTCTTCTTCAGTTTCGGATGCTTACAGACGTAAGCGTCGCTATAGGTGTCGGGCACGGTCGTTATCTCTATCACGCCATACTTGGCACGTCCGCCATACTTCTCGGTATAATAACTGTCTTTGTGGACGTACACGCTGTCAATCATCAGTCCCTGCTGAGAAAAGTACCGAGGCATGTAGGTGTCAATGTCGTCCATGTCGTTTCCCATAATCCTTTGCTTTAATGAATCGGGCAGCGGCTCGCCATTCACCAGGATAAGCGTCGAGTCGATTCTGTCCTTGTCGCTTGGCCCGTCGCCTGTTCCCCGAAGTCGCATGGTGGTGCCTGAACCCAAATCTGCCGAAGTGGGAACGATAGTAGCATTGGCTATCATGCGTTGAAGTTCTTCCCTTTCCTCTGGAGTGGAGGCCATAATTACTATTGCACCGTTATTACAAGGTATCTTTATGTCTTGCAAAAGACCTTGCTCTTTGAGGTACTCTTCAATGCGTCTGTCGATTTCTTCTGACGCCATGCCACGTGAGTCAAACAGAGTCTTGCCGTTGACCACCACGAGAAATGAATCCGTTTTGCCAATCTGGTCGATGATGCTATCTCCTATCCCCCGGAGGTGCATAGTGGTGCCTGAACCTAAGTCTGCCGAAGCGATGTCCCGTTCTGCAATCTGCCCTTGAAGAGCCTGGTCAACAGACTCGAAGGCGAGATCTTCGATGTCGTCCATCTTGAATTTCTGAACTGCACCTGTATATTCACGGGCAGGAATATCAAGTCCCGTAGTGGCCGAGGCATCAGCTTTCGTTAAAGCCAGTTCTTTGCGTGGAGTAGCGACGGGCTTTGAGACTTCTGCAACTACTTCCTTTGCAGGCACTCTAGCGAGCTCGGACACATGCTCGGGCCGTGCAGGTTGTACTTGTGCTACTAATGGCTCCTCTGTCTGTTCCTTTCCTATATTATATATAATGAGTAGCGCCACGGATGCTGCGATGCCGATGCCTAAAGCCCAAGCAAGTGCAGAGTGTCTCTTTGTCCCTCCCGAGATGACTTCTTGCTCAAAGCGTGCCCACTCCTTGTCCACGTCGGGCATGCCGATTCTCTTGTCGATGTCTTCAGTCTTCATGTCACTTTGCAAATTTAAGGGTTTCTCTGATTCTGGCCAAAGAGCGCGTGATGTGTTTGTTGACTGCCGACGAGCTGATGCCGAGCACAGAGGCAGTTTCCGCATAGGTCATCTCGTCCTCGTAGTGAAGCTGGAGCACGCGGCGGTCCTGCTCTGTCAGGTTGTCGTCGATGACCTGCTGAAGTTGCTGCAACAGTTCTTCCCGCTCCTCGTCCTTCTGCCAGGCTGTTTCTTTCTGAAGTTCTTCCTTCAGTCGTCTTTGCAGCTGCCGGTTGCGCAGGATGTGCAGGCATTGGTTTCTTGTGGCAGCGAGCAGATAGCCTCGGATGCTCTCCGTGGCTATTTCAGGCTTGCCTCTCCACATTTGGACGAATACCTGATGCACGGCATCCTTGGCATCGTCAGCATTCTCTACCAAGGAGAACGCCATGCGATACATGTGCGGATAGCTGTCCTTGAAGAGCCGCTCGAACTGTTGTTTACTGTAATCCATCATGTCTTTTTGGTCTCGTTACATCTATAAGACCATCGAACAGGCAAATCAAATACCCCCAATTGCAAAGAAAAGGTTAAAAGGTGAAGGGTGGCTATATCTTCCCAAGGATGCGGTCCATCACCCAGTTGACGCTGGTGGCGCTGATGCTGTCGGCAGTGCAGATGCTACTTTGCTGCAGATGTTCCACTACGCTCTGAATGAGTGGGAGCTGAACGTGTTCGGGGTTCTCGACATGAAACTCCTGACGCCCTTGCTCATTACGCATGACGATGGGCTCGTAGGTAAAGACGGAGAAATGCAGTTGTCCTCGGTCGCCAATCAGTTCGATGCGGTCGGTGCGGGCGCTCTCGTGACTGACAAAGCACCACGATCCGCTGCCGGGCAAGCCGTCGGCAAACTGGAAAGCTGCGCTCACGGTGTCTTCCGTCTCATAAAGTCCGCCACGATTACTGCTGAAGCCCTTCGCCCTGACAATCGGTCCGAATATTTCTTGCAGCAGGTCAATCTGGTGAGGTGCAAGGTCATAGAAGTAACCTCCGCCAGCTATGTCGCGCTGCACACGCCAGGGAAGTGCTGTGCTGTTATAGTCGAGGTCGCGTGGCGGACAAGCAAAGCGTATCTGTACGGACGTCACCTTGCCAATGGCCCCTTTCTCAATGAGTTCCTTCACCTTCTGGAAGTAAGGCAGATAGCGCCTGTAATAAGCCACGAAGCATGGCACGTGCGTTTGTTCGCTGACACGATTGATGCGCTGACAGTCGAGGTAACTGCTTGCGAGGGGTTTCTCTACATAAACAGGCTTGCCTGCCTTCATCGCCATAATGGCATAAGTGGCGTGCGATGAGGGCGGCGTGGCGATGTAAATCGCATTGACCTCCGGATCGTTGATAAGCTGCAGAGCATCGGTGTACCAGCGAGGGATGTTGTGCCGCTCTGCATAAGAGGAAGCCTTTTCCTTGCTACGACTCATTACAGCCCAGATGCGCGAGCCTGCCACAAGATTGAATGCAGGTCCGCTCTTCTTCTCGGTTACTTCACCGCAACCGATGAAGCCCCATCGTATTTCTTTATATATAGGCTGTGGCATTTAATTGAAGAAGTTCCAGCTCAGGCCGAAGTGGATGGTCAAAGGGTTAATGGGATAATGTGGCACGAGGAAGGAATGTCCGGAGCCTGCATTGACATGACGGGCTGAGACATATAGGCGGCAGTGCTTCAGATGCATATTGGCGTAAACTCCAACGATAGGATAGCCCCCTATATTTACTCGTTCGAAGTTGGTATCTTGCACGGCAAACTGCTGAATGGCAGGGCTATAGTCAGGCGCGTAGTATGATGTAAAGAATCGCATGTCACCACCAATCTGCACACGCAATACCTTTGCAATGCCTATGCGGAAGAGCAGATAAAGATTGGTGTATATGTTTAGTTTCGGAAGTGGCAAGGCATCCTGATTGCTGCTTGTTTGGTAACTCACCTGATTATCCCAATGTATAAACTTCCAATGGAGGTCTTGGGCAAGTGTCGCTCCAAATACCTGTACGCTGCCGGTTTGCATAACATCAACTGCATGGCTGTAATCTGTAGGGATGATACTTGTTGCGCTCTTTCCAGCATGCAGAGTATTCTGCATGCCAAAGTATGTGTAGTTCGATACATTCTCGAAACCGACTTGCAGTTTTGTTCCGAGTTTCTTGAGGCGAAGTGTACCATCAATCTTTAGGCGTACTTCCCGACTCAGGTCATCGTTGTCCCACCAACATACTTGTGAGTGATAATGCCGGAAGAAGAAGGTCGGCTTGCGATGCATGAAGTTGACGTGCACATCGGTAAAGAGGCTGTCACGTCTGCCAAGGCGCAACTGTAGGTTAGTCTTGCCATCTATGTTTAAATCGCCAACATGCTCGCCGACAAGCCATACTTCGGCAGATGTGTTGAAGTGGAAGCGAGAACCTTGTGTGCGAGCCAGTTCACCGCCTACAGAGATGTCGTTTTCCGTGTAGCGGGTCAGCCCGTCTTGTCCATCCATCAATTGGTATGTGCGCAGCTTGTGAGTACCAAAGAGCGTAATGCCCATCTGTGCCCACTTGTTGAATCCTTCGCGAAGAGCAATGCCAAAGGTGTTGCGCACAGAAAGAGCCTTTGTCAAGTCCGCCATCTTGTTCCCATCGCCATAGAAGCAATCTGTGTAGTAATCCTTGGTTGTGTTGTGGGACAGGTATTCGTGCTTAAGATTGCTTAGCTCAAAGGTGTGTATGATACTGGTGACGGGAATGAACTCTTTGGGTATTTCCTGTTTGCCTTGCCAAACTTGCATGAGCGAGTCAATAGCAAGTCTTCGTGCTAAGGTATCTCCTCGAAGCACAGTCTGAATGCTGTCGGGCAAATCGGATAGAAGCTCAGCAGTAGATGGAGGAGTGGGCTTTAAGGAGTCGGGTACCTCAATGACACGCGTAAAGCCCATGTTATAGCGATGCGAAAGGTAGGCGTGTTGTTCGTGGTTCCTGTTCCATGTCTGGTCGAGCATCGTCGGTATGTTCCTCGAATCGTATGATTGCCCAAGGCTATAAGGGTCTTCAATGTATCGGTCATCCTCGATGCCACCATTCTCGCCCATCTTCATGTGGTTGACGCCGATGTAAGCATGGATGTTATACCGTTCGCCGCGATAATAGCCATAGAATGTGCTACCGAACATGCTGCTTGGCTGAGCATAATAATAGCCGACGCCATAGCTATAGTCTATCTTAAAGCCCAGACCGGCAAGTTTGTTGATGTTGGTGGCGAAGTAACCACGGACGCGGTCCTCGCCAGTCTGCCTGTTGCCACATGAATGATAGGCAAGGTTCGTGATGGGACTCTTTGTGTTGGTAAAGCGAAAGTCCTGTAGCGAGCCACGGAAAAAGCTAAAGGGCTGCAGGAAGAGAAACTCGTCGGAAGTGTTGTCTCGGTTGAAGTAGAGACGACTCAAGCGTGGAGACGAAATATTGGCAAGGTAGTTGTATTCGCCTGTATAGCCATCGGTGGCGTTCCATTTCTGGAAGTCATGCACGACGGTATCATTGTTTTCCGCATCGACGACGGTGCCAAGACGAGGTTCCAATACCCATTGGAATTGTCCGATGGGAATAGGTTTCTCGTTTTTATGCTTTGTCGTGTCGCGTCCCCAGGTTGTGCGATTACCAGCTCCATCTGTATATGAACCGTAGTCGTCATCCCTTACGATGTATGTTTCGCCATCATCGTAGAGGGCGGCATTGCTTCCGTCCTTATTGACACGATGTGTCTGAGCACTTGCTGTCAGCAGGGTGCAGAAGAGGAGCAACGATATGAATAACCTACGGTTCATGCTTTGGATTAGAGGAGACGCATTATGAATTCTATGACCTTGAACGCCATGCCGACGGCAATGACGATGAGCGCCGGCATATGATTCTCGCCACCGAAGAAGTACATGGCAAGTCCGATGGCTGCCAAGACGAGGAACAACGTGTTGAGCACCATTCTGATCTTGGTGTTGTCGTGTTGTCCTGCCCGCTTCCTGCGGATGCGTTCCACTTGTTCTTCCAGGGAAAGTTCTTCCTGTCTCATCGCTGTTTAGCTTACTTTACAGGCTCAATGACGAAGCCATAGCTGTAGTTCTTTTCGCGGAGTTCATACTTTTCCAACGGGCCTGGGCCGCAGCTCTGGTTGCCGAGACCACGCATGGCGGCATCGAGATGCAGGATAATCTCTGGACGATGAATCTTGCTGAGTTCGTGCAAGTACTTTGTCTGCCAGAGTTCCTCGTCCATGTAATGCAGGGCACTGAAGTGGAACTTACCACCTGTACGGAAGCGGACGCCTTCTCCCTTATCGTCCGTGAAGGTCACCCACTTCACGTCACAACGCTCGCCCATGCTTTGAGGCTTCTCGTATTCCTCAGTCATGCCGTTCACTGTGTTGTTCCATACGCCCATGAATGCTGAGGTCTTGCGGTCGGGATAGTTCTCGTGAGGACCGCGGCCGAGCCACTCGACGTTGCCCAGACGCGGGTCGAGTGCTGCGATGAGGCCAAGGCGGCTGAAGTCCTTGTTGCTTTCGTTGCCGAAATTGCTCTTGACGCCGATGCTGCCGTCATTGTAGATGGTATAAGTTGTCTCGACGGGAATGTTGGTCTGACCGTCGCGACCGGACTTGACATTATATGTAACGTTGATGATTGCCGCGTCTTCTTCCTGCTGCAAAGTTACTTTGGGAGACTGGATGTCGCTCTTGAAATTGTTGCGGCGGTCGTTGCTGATGCTGCGGAAACCGTTGAAAGTCAGGTTGCCGAAAGGTATCTTGTCGCCCGTCACGATAATGGGCTTGCCGTTGTACGACAGCTCTGTAACAGCTCCGCTCTGCTTGCTGACGGCAAAGGTAAAGCCTTCATTCTTGACACTTATTTGCTGAGCATTCTCCTCGACCTTGAGGGCTCCACTTGCTTTGGCAGCCGCCATGAGCGTGGGCTGACCGTCGCGAAGCAAGAGCTGCTCTGTTGCGACCTCGTGTCCGGCCTCTGCCCAATTCGTTGCCTCCTTGAGCCTGAGGGAAACATTGAGGTGGTATAGGCCTTCTCCATCAGGCAGTTTGCAAGGAAGTTCAATGAAGCAGCTGTCGCCAGGCTGTACTTCGGGCAGCGATGTGGTGCCGCTCTTTATCATGCGACCGTCGCGAAGCAGACTCCAATGGAATGTGAAGGCGCTCAACGGCGTGAAGCAGTAGCGGTTGCGAATGCGTATCTTGCCTTCGTCGTTCAACTTGAAGTCAACGTACTGATACACCTTCTTGACCTCGAGCAACTTGGGTGTGACGTGGCGGTCGGCTGTTATGATGCCGTTGCAGCAGAAGTCCTGGTCATTAGGATAGTCGCCGAAGCCGCCGCCGTAGTACATGTTCTTGGTCGGTTCGCCCCATTTGCAGAGACTTTGATCCACCCAGTCCCAGATGCAGCCGCCTATCATGCGCTGGCTCTCGAACTCGATGTAGTCCCAATATTCCTGCAGGTTGCCGATGGCGTTGCCCATTGCGTGAGCGTATTCGCAGAGGTAGAACGGACGACCTTGCAGGTCAGCCTGCTTGTCGAGACGTATCATGTGGTCTATCCTGGGGTACATGCGGCTGTCCATATCCGCTACTTCGTTCATGCCTTCATAGTGGATGAGGCGGTCGTCGAGCTCCTGAATGGCCTTCTTCGAAGCGACAAAGTTATCGCCGCCGCCGCATTCGTTGCCCATGCTCCAGAAGATGACGCTGGGATGATTGCGGTCGCGAAGCACCATACGCACTTGTCTGTCAACATACTGAGCCTCCCATTTTGGGTTCTTCGACAGGCTGTGATTGCCGTGACACTCAACGTCTGCTTCGTCCATCACGTAGATGCCATAGTAATCATACAGGGCGTACATGCGTGGATCGTTGGGGTAGTGACTCGTACGAACCGTGTTGAGGTTGTAGCGCTTCATCAATAAGATGTCCTCTATCATGCTTTCCACGGGCACAGCCTTGCCGTAGATTGGGTGCGTGTCGTGGCGGTCAGCGCCCTTGAACATTACTCGCTTGCCGTTGATGAAGACGCGTCCGCCTCGGTTTTCTATCTTTCGGAAGCCGTACTTCTGCGTATAGACATCGCCGCCGACGCTGATGTTGACGGTGTAGAGGTTAGGTGTCTCGGCTGTCCACAGCTCGGGGTTCTGCACTTCGAGGTTGAGTTGGGCGTCGCGTTTGCCATTCTCTATGCCGCTTACCTGCAGGATGGCCGTCTGGATGGTCTTGCCTGCGGGATTGACAAGCTCTACGTCAATGCGGGCGTCAGTTGCTTTCTTGTTGAGGTTTTGCAGGGCGATGTCGATGCCGAGGAAAGCACGGCTGAAGTTGTCGCCGCCGCGACGTCCGCGTCCTCCCATCATCGAACGGAGTCGGACGTCCTGTACATGCAGTTTCTGACGCGCTTCGAGATAGACGTCGCGATGTATGCCGCTCAGTCGGAACATGTCCTGATCCTCGATGTACGAGCCGTCGCTCCAGCGATAGACCTCAACACAAACGAGGTTCTCGATGCCTGGCTTGATGTATTTTGTCACGTCGAACTCGGCATCCACATTGGGTGCCTGCGTGTAGCCGACCTTTTGTCCGTTCACCCAAACATAGGCTGCGCTGTAGATTCCATTGAAGTGGAGATAGATTTCCCTGCCGTTCCAAGAGGCAGGAACCGTGATGGTGCGACGATAGCTGCCTACTGCGTTGGGTTCTTTCACTACGGTATATCCCTCCTGACCCTTGATGAAAGGCGGCTGATTCTTAAAGGGATAGGTCACGTTGGTGTAGATGGGCGTGCCATATCCCTGCATTTCCATGCACGAAGGCACAGGAATTGTCTTCCACGAGGAAGCGTCGAAGTTCGTCTTATAAAAGTCTTTCGGACGGTCTTCGGGTTTCGGAACCCAATTGAACTGCCACGTGCCGTTCAACATCAGCCTGAGAGAAGAGTTCGGCCAAAGCCAAGGCTGCTGGTACGCAGCGTCGCTCTTCATCTCTTTCTCGCTGGCATAGAGCAACATAGTGGCGCGTCCGGGCTCCTTGTTGATGCCGTAGATGGCCTCGTTCTCCCAATCGTTCGTGCTGGCGGCACCCTGCTCGCTGGTCTTTATCTCGAGGTTCGTCTTGACGAGTCGCCACTGAAGATACTCGCTTTGGTTCGTTCCGCGAAGCTGCCAAACGTGCCCGCCAGGCTGACAAGTGTCGTTATATCCGAGCTTCAGACCGCCTGCAGCACAGGTCAGGACGTAGGTCTCGGTCCCAGTCTTCTCGACGAGCCACTGCTGATTGGCGTTTCTTGTATCGAGCGACCAAGTAAGCACCTCGCCCTCTTGCGAGCCGTGATTGCCATTGTCGAGCGCCACATCACCACTCGGGCTGTAGAAGCACCAGTAACCGGGCTTGTCGCTCTTCTGGATGCGCCACACCTGAGTCTGCGATTTCTTGTTGACGGGCGAGAAAGTTATAGTGCCGCTCAGGTTGTCGAGGGCCAGTCCGTCGCCAATCTCGAGGCGGTATCCTTGTTTGGGGTCAAAGTCCTGAGCATAAACCATTGACCATTGATCATTAATCATTGACCATTGTGCCAGGGCCAAGATAAATAGGGAGAGAATTCTTTTTGTCATAGTGATTAGATTTAGTAATTTGCGTGCAAATATACGAAAAATTATCTGTATTTTTATAAAAGGGAGTAAAAAAGTGCTATATTGTTTGATGGAAAGTAAAAAAAGTATACCTTTGTTGTCTGGAATTATAAATAAATGATTATGAGGAAAAGGAATGTTATAATTACGTTGTTGTTTATTTTGACAAGCATACATGTTGCTAAGGCACAGATTGGTTATCAGGTATCGTTGCTTAACACAGCGACGGGTGAAGCTCGTGCTAATGAGACGGTGACGGTGACGGTGTCACTATCTAATAGCGCAGGTGAGATATTTTACAGCGAGACGAAGCAGTCCACGACCAACGACTTCGGCGTGCTTTCTCTTACAGTCGGCAACGCAGATACATTTAAGGATGTAGATTTGACCAAGATGCCTTTCTATATTGAAGTGACAGCCAATGGCGTGATGATAGGCAAAAGCCAGATGCTCAGCGTACCAGTAGCAGAGGTGGCAAAGCAAGTGGCACCCATAGATAAGAGTTTGATTGTGGGGACAATTTGGAAAAAAGGCTCCCTTTATACCTTAACATTTAAAGAGGATGGGAAAGTAACCTATAGCTCTGGAGATAATATTTATGGAGAATATCATTATGTGGTTGACGGCACTTTTATCTATTTATATAATGATGACAATGTTGAATACCAACCTGGAGAACTTAGATGGGTTTTCAAGTATTGTAATGGACGTTTAATTGCTTTTGATGATGAAGGATATTGGAAAAAATAGTTACTCCTGTGAAATGCTATTCTTTATGCCATTTCGTGGTAAAACGAGTGATAATACAAGATATATATAATTTAGAGGACATATGAAAAGACAAATGATAGCGATGCTTTGTTTTATGGCAGGCATCATGTGTGTTAAGGCGCAGATTGGTTATCAGGTGTCGTTGCTGAACACAGCAACGGGTGAAGCTCGCGCCAATGAGACGGTGACAGTAACGGTGTCTTTGTCTAACAGTGCGGGAGAGATATTCTACAGTGAGACGAAGCAGTCTACGACCAACGACTTCGGCGTGCTTTCGCTTACCATCGGCAACGCAGATACATTTAAGAGTGTTGATCTGTCGAAGATGCCTTTCTATATTGAAGTGACAGCTAACGGCGTGATGATAGGCAAGAGCCAAATGCTCAGCGTACCAGTAGCAGAGGTGGCAAAGCAGATGGCGCCGATTAATAAAAGTCTGTATATTGGGAAATGGCGTTATAAATCCAGTGATGAAGTGGATTTCAATGAGGATGGGACGGCAACAATAACTACTTATTATCCCGAACATACGGAAACTGAACAGTATTTTTATAAGGTGGATGGGGCAAATATATATTTAATTGGTGCTGGAGAATATGATGATCCAAATATAATAAGAATGATGTTCAAGTACTACAATGGAAGTTTATTATGGGATGAATCCTCCTCTTTACATGTATTAGAAAGATAATTTTAAGTTTAGATTTATTCTTGAGTCTGAACGAGGTTAATGTATATACAAATACTAATGACGAAATGAGGAGACAAATGTTAACGATGCTATGCTTTGTGGCAGGCATCATGTGTGTTAAGGCGCAGATTGGTTATCAGGTATCGTTGCTGAACACAGCGACGGGTGAGGCTCGCGCCAATGAGACGGTGACAGTAACGGTGTCGCTGTCTAACAGTGCAGGTGAGATATTCTACAGTGAGACGAAGCAGTCCACGACCAACGACTTCGGTGTGCTTTCGCTTACTGTTGGCAATGCAGATACGTTCAAGAATGTTGATCTGTCGAAGATGCCTTTCTATATTGAAGTAACAGCCAATGGGGTTATGATAGGTAAGAGCCAGATGCTCAGTGTACCAGTGGCAGAGGTGGCAAAGCAAGTGGCGCCGATAGATGTCGTCGGGAAATGGCAGAGACGTGATAATGGAGAGTTTTCTGAAGTATTTATAACCTTTTTCAACGACGGTACTGGATATTATGAGAGTCATTCATATGATGAGAATCATTCAGAAGTGGGTACACGTACACGTCCTTTTACCTATATAATTGAGGGTAATTGCCTACTGGTAATTTATGATGGTGCTTATGAAAGGGATCCTTATTTATTTTTGCTCATTAATGGTTATTTGATGGATGAATATCATCACGATTTTTACACTCTTATCAAACAATGAAACAATACATACTTTTGATATTATCTTTCCTCATGGCAGGCCGCATGCTTGCTGAGGATGAGCAGGTACTGGTGTTCCGCAATACAGGTGAGGTGAATTTGTTCTATACAAACACTCTTGACAGTGTGACGAGTTCATGTATTGATGCTGAAGGAGTGTTGCATGGTGAGCCTGTGTCGCAG
>OCVV012854598.1_pt1 | contig 26636 bp, 26 predicted proteins | sample 1539721 | NCBI WGS metagenome assembly OCVV01 (sample SAMN02144230, study PRJEB22623) | gut metagenome | biome: sheep rumen | host: Ovis aries | place: New Zealand | reverse complement strand
TGCCAATACCAGGGAGAGTAAGAACGCTCAGTCGAGGATGGATTTCTTGAACAAGTTAAACATAGCCCTGAAGGAGGCAGATGAGACTGAAGGCTACGATTAAGCGAGAACAGACGAAAGTTTACTTTCAGTATGTCGAGCGTGAGTAGGCTCGAGCAGAGCTCAATACTGGCTCGATCTCCTACACGAAACGAAATACTTAGATGACAAACAATACACATCATTGAATAACGATTCCCCAGCTAATGTGAACTTCCGCATAACAGCCTGATACTGAGTGTAAAACGAAAACACCGTTTCCTGTTTCATCAGACATTCATCAGACATCCGGGAAATTAAGCCTTTCTGGCTCATTTCTATACAAAAGTACTACTTTTTACCCGAATACGCAAGAGCGTTAAGATTTCTTATCTATTGAGAGTAAAGAAATGTTAATATTAAGAAGGCTGGCTGAGGTGACTGAAGGGATGTTTGAGAGGAAACTGAGAGAAAATCGAGAAAAATCAGGGTTCGGCTTGAAGTGAGAAAATCCGAGAAAAGTTGATAAGCCTGTCGTTTAACTAGAAAACAAAAATACACAATAATAAACATTGTTTAACAAAGTGCGATAGAATCGGTTTTCTAAGTGCTACTAGTAAATGAAATATCTTCTTTAGGTAGATAACTTGAAGTCATGTCGTGAGACACTCTATAACTCGTTATGATGGGACAGGCTCTTATCGAGTCTCTCATAAAACAAAAGGTTCAATAGCTTGATAATCCTGTCTCACTTTTTAAATAACCCAATAGCAATTATTCAATTTTACATAGAAATTAACCACATAATGAATTATCGTGCCAGTGAGAGTAATGATAAACTTGATTGATCATTGCTGAGCACTGCAGGTAATGTATAAATGAGCCAAGGCAGTAGGCGCTTGTTAAGGGCAAGACTATTGCTGTCATTGGCCTTTCCTTTAAGCCTGAGACCGATGATATGCGCGAAGCTCCTGCATTGGTGGTTATTGATAAACTACTGAAAGATGGTGCAACCGTTCGCGTGTTTGACCCCATTGCTATGGACGAGTGCAAACGCAGGATTGGTGAAACAGTAACGTATTGTATGAATATGTACGATGCCGCCGATGGTGCAGATGTCTTTGCCCTGATGACTGAGTGGCGCCAATTCCGCATGCCATCGTGGAATGTCATCCAGAAGGTAATGAACGGCAATGTCATTGTTGATGGGCGTAATGTCTACGACCGCCAAGAACTAGAGGAACAAGGATTTGTATATACGAGGATTGGAGAAAAATAACCCCAAAGAGCGTACTGAAACATTTCAGTTAACTTTCGTCGTATTTTTCAACGCATGACAGTCAAATAATGGATGGGTGAGTGTTTACCTATCTTATAAAAAAAGGTTCAATAACAGGTGACACATCCTTCATTAAATTTGTAACTTTGAAGACTTATGATAAAGAATAAAGAGGACTTGTTGTTTTATCTTCATGAAGATATGATGCGAAATATGCATGTTGATCGATTTAATAGATGGAAGTACTATATTGGAATTGCATTTAATGATAATGGAGCCCTCGCATATCGGTTTTTAAGAAGATTAAGAAAATTAGAATATGCTAAGAATGTATGTAAAGACAATGGGTTGATAGGCCGTTTATACTATGTTTATTGTTTGTTTTGGCATAAGCATTATTGTTTTAAATACGATATTGATATTCGCCCCAATGTTGTAGGATATGGTTTATATTTACCACACATTATTGGGGGGGGCATTATATGTAATGCCCAATCAGTTGGTAACTATTGCGCTATAAATGTTAATGTTTTGCTGGGGAATAAAGGCACAGACGAAATTCCTACAGTTGGAGATTATGTTGATATGACAACTGGATGTAAGATTATTGGTAAAGTGAAAGTAGGGAACTGTGTAACTATAGGACCCAACTCCGTCGTAGTTAAAGACATACCAGACAAAGCTGTTGTTGTAGGGATTCCAGCTCAAATATTAAAATTTAAAATGTGATTAGTTGTGTATTGTAATTGATGATGTATAAGTCGTATGATATCGACAAAGTAATTATATCACAAATGGGAATTGATATTTGTATAATGAATCAAAAAAGTATAACAACAGCACTCATTATGGCGGCGGGGATGGGGACCCGCTTTGGTGAGCAAACAGAACTGAAACCTAAGGGTTTTATACCTTTCAAGGGAAAACCAATGGTTATTCGCGCCATTGAAACAATGTTTGATGCCGGTATAAAAAAGATTATCATTGGTACTGGTTATCACAGGGAGTGGTATGAGGCATTGGAGAAAGAATATCCTGGAAAGGTACAGTGTGTATTCTCTCCCCGTTTTGCTGAGACTAACAGTATGTACACGCTTTGGAATTGTCGTGAGGCAATCGGGGATAATGACTTCCTGCTGTTTGAGTCAGATTTGGTGTTTGAAAAGAAAGGTGTTATAGAACTGATTTATTGCGCATTTGATTCTGCCATGTTGATTACTCCTGTTACTAAGTTTCAGGATCAGTACTATGTGCAGATGAATGAGAAATGTGAACTAATTAACTGTTCTGTGAATATAGATGAGATCACACCTTCAGGAGAGTTGGTCGGTATTCATAAGATAAGTAACTCATTCTATAAGATACTCTGTTCAGAATATGAAAAGATTGTTGACCAGAAGCCCAAGTTGGGCTATGAATTCCAGTTGCTGGATATATCTCAAAGGATTACTCCCATGCATGTTTTGAAAATAGAAAACTTGCAATGGTATGAAATAGACGACAAAAAAGATTTAAAATACGCTGAAGAAAACATAAAAATACAATAAGCAATGGCAAATAAAACCGTTTACTTAGGCATGATTGGTGACATCATGCATCCCGGATTGATTAACATCATCAACGAAGGTGCCAAGTATGGCGACGTGATGATTGGATTGTTCACCGATAAAGCTATAGCAACGCATAAGAGGCTGCCGTACCTTACGTACGAGCAGAGGAAGCAGGTGATAGAGAACATCAAGGGCGTAAGCACGATTGTTCCCCAGGACGATTGGAGTTACGTGCCAAACCTTGTAAAGTACAAACCTGATTATATCATCCATGGTGATGATTGGAAAGAAGGACCTGCAAAATATCTCCGTGATGAAGTCTTTAAGTTAATGGAGTCTCTTGGAGGTCAGGTGATAGAGATTCCTTACACTAAGGGTATTTCCGCTTCGGGGCTTAAACAGACGATTGACTCTTTGGGAGTAACACCACAAGCCCGATTGGCCTCTTTGAGAAGGCTCATTTCTGCTAAACCCATTGTGCGAATTATGGAGTCGCACTGTGGTTTGACCGGTCTTATCATAGAGCATACAAAGGTTGAGGTTGGAACTGAGATCCGTGAATATGATGGTATGTGGGCCAGCTCTTTGACTGATTCAACCAGCAAGGGTAAGCCTGATATTGAGGCCGTTGACCTCACTACTCGCCTGCATGACCTTAGTGATTCCTTGGAAGTTACTACGAAGCCAGTCATCTACGATGGTGATACCGGTGGTAAAACTGAACACTTTGTCTTTACAGTACGAACCTTAGAGCGACTTGGTGTATCCGCAGTAATCATTGAAGATAAGGTTGGCTTGAAACAGAATAGCCTATTTGGTACAGATGCTGTACAGACTCAAGATTCCATAGAAGGGTTCTGCTCTAAGATTCAAGCTGGTAAAGAGGCTCAGATCACAAATGACTTTATGATTATTGCCCGTTGTGAGTCTCTGATTGCAGGCAAGCCTGTTGAGGATGCTCTGGAGCGTTGTCACGCTTATGTAACTGCGGGTGCTGATGGCATCATGATTCATTCTAAGAATAAGGATGGACAGGATATCAAGGAGTTCTGCCAGCGTTTCCGTGAGGTGGATAATCATACGCCTATTGTGGCCGTTCCTACCACCTACGGTCAGTTCACAGAGGCTGAACTTGCTGAGTGGGGTATCAACATTGTAATTTATGCCAACCACATGCTCCGTTCCGCATATCCTGCTATGGTGAAGTGTGCAGAACGTATTCTGGAAACCACTCGTTGCCAGGAGGCATCTGAAGAATACTGCATGCCTATCAAGCAAATTTTGAACCTCATTCCTGGTACCAAAAAGAAGTAAGCCATGATTAGACCTGAATTCTTTATAGAGAAACTGAGAGAAAACGGCATTGACTGCTTTGCAGGTGTACCTGACAGTCTGCTGAAGAACATCTGTGCTTATATCACAGATCATTGTGATGCAGAGCATAACATTATTGCAGCCAATGAAGGTGCAGCTGTAGGTCTTGCTGCCGGTCATTATCTGGCTACAGGACAGCCAGCCTGCGTTTATATGCAGAACAGTGGAGAGGGTAATATCATTAACCCACTGGCCTCACTGACAGATCCCGAAGTTTATAACATTCCTGTACTCCTGCTGATTGGATGGCGAGGCCGCCCTGGTGTACACGATGAACCCCAGCATGTCAAACAAGGTAAGGTTACCACTGGCCTGTTGAATACAATGGGAATCAACTTTGACGTTCTTTCAAAAGAAGAAGACAAGGCAGAGAAACAGATTGCCAAGGCTGTTGCAGCCCTTAAAAACAAGGATGTTTATGCTCTGGTGATTGAAAAGGACACCTTTGAGGACTATAAGCTCCAAAACGTAGAGAAGAATGACCTTACAATGTCTCGTGAAGAGGCCATCCAGACAGTTGCTGCTGCGCTTGGTGAGAAAGATTGCATTGTTTCTACTACCGGTATGATAAGTCGTGAACTCTTTGAGTATCGTGCAGCTATGAACCAGGGACATGAACGCGATTTCTTGACAGTTGGTTCTATGGGTCACGCTTCCCAGATTGCCTTGGGCATTGCTATGGCAAAACCCGACCGTAAGGTGTGGTGCTTTGATGGTGATGGTGCTGCTATTATGCACATGGGTTCTATGGCTATTGTAGCTAATAAAGCCCCCAAGAACTATATTCATGTTGTGTTCAATAATGGTGCACATGACTCTGTTGGTGGTCAGCCTACAGTTGGTTTGAAGATAGATCTGCCTGCTGTGGCAAAGGCGGTTGGTTATAAGGCAACAGTTTCTGTGGATAATAAGGAGAATTTGCTTGCTGCTTTGAAAAATGTGGCAGAAGGACCAGTACTTGTAGAAGTAAAGGTCAAGAAGGGCAACCGCAAAGATTTGGGCCGCCCAACCACTACTCCTATTCAGAACAAAGAAGCATTAATGGATTTCCTCAAGAAATAAGACAATGGAATTGAAAGATATAAAGATTAAACGCAATGTCCTGCTGAATCCAGGCCCAGCTACCACAACAGATAGTGTTAAGCTTGCCCAGGTGGTCCCGGATATTTGCCCTCGTGAGAAGGAATTTGCAGGTCTAATGAAAGGTCTGCGTAGTGATTTGTGCAAAGTGGCTCATGCACCAGAACCTGAATATACTTCTGTATTGTTCTGTGGTTCAGGTACTATCAATATAGACATTTGCATCAACTCTCTTGTTCCTGAAGGTAAGAAGATTTTGGTGGTAAACAATGGTGCCTACAACAGCCGTGCTGTTGAGGTTTGTCAGATGTACCATATTCCACACATAAATCTCAAATCAAGCGTATTTGAGCAGCCCAATTTGACAGATGTTGAGAAAACTCTAAAAGATAATCCTGATGTGGCGGTGGTTTATTGCTGCCATCACGAGACAGGAACTGGCGTCCTAAATCCTATCCGTGAGATTGGAGCATTAGCACACAAGTACGGGGCAATCTTTATTTCTGATACTACGTCCAGCTTAGGCATGATTCCTTTCGATATGGTGAAAGACAATGTGGACTTCTGCATGGCTTCTGCCCAGAAGGGATTGATGGCCATGTCAGGTCTGTCATTTATTATTGGTCGCAGAGACATTATTGAGGCATCTAAGAACTATCCTACGCGTTCATACTATTGCAACCTGTATATGCAGTATGAGTGCTTTGAGAAGACTGGTGAGATGCACTTTACTCCTCCTGTACAGACCATCTATGCTGCAATCCAGGCTTTAAAGGAATACTTTGAGGTAGGCGAGGAGGCTAAATGGACACGTCATCACAGAGTTTATGAAGTCATTCGTAAGGGTGTCAAGGAACTTGGCTTTGAGACAGTGATTGATCCTAAGATTGAGTCTGGTCTTGTTGTCTCAGTGAAGTATCCTGATGACCCTAACTGGGATTTTGAGAAGGTGCACGATTACTGCTATGAACGTGGTTTTACCATCTATCCTGGCAAGATTACCACGACCAATACGTTTCGGCTTTGTTCTTTAGGGACTGTTGATGTGAAGGACATAGAGGACTTCTTTGTGGTGCTGAAAGAAGGATTAGATTATTACCAAATCAAAAGAAATTATTAACATGAGAATCATTTCTGACCAAGTCATACGTGATTTAGGTATCTCGCCCGTAACGTGCATAGAGTGGGTCAAAGAAAGCCTCTCTGTTAAATCAGAAGCAGAGCTACCTGTGAAAATGGGTGTACATCCTGCCGATGGGGAGTTCTTTACATCCATGCCTTGTCTATTACCCCCTCCCATTCAAGATAATGACAGCGAATTAAAAAGTGGCCTATTATTGAAAAGACGCTATTTTGGATTGAAGTTAGTTCATAGATTGTTGACTGCTGTGCCGAGTTTGGGGAGCAATTTGTTACTTTATGATGCATCTACAGGAGAACTACTTGCTTTGATGGATGCAGACTGGATTACCGCAATGAGGACCGGTGCCCTATCTGCAGCAGCAGCAAGGAATCTTCGTAAAAGCAATGCAAAGACATACGGGTTTATAGGACTGGGAAATACAGCAAGAGCCACTTTGCTCTGTTTATTAGAGCAGGAACCAAATGGGAAGTTTGAGGTTATGCTTCTTAAGTATAAAGACCAGCATGAATCATTTGAAGAAAGGTTCAAAGATTATTCAAATGTGACGTTTACTGAATGTGATGATGTGAACGAACTTGCAGAAACTTCAGATGTACTGTTCAGTTGTATAACCCATGCAGAAGGAAACGTGGTAAAAGACGTAGAAACATTCAAACGAGGCATAACTATCATACCTGTTCATACACAGGGATTTATGAATTGCGATACAGTGTTTGACCGGGTCTTTGGGGATGATACTAATCACGTTAAAGGATTCCGCTATTTCAGTCAATTTAAAGGATATAATGAAATAGGTGAGGTATTTGCTGGTAGAGACCCCGGCAGAGAGAATGATGAGCAGCGTATTATTAACTACAATTATGGACTCGGACTTCATGATGTAGTATATGCAGCTAAGATTTATGAGCTTACTGAAAGCCATGAAATTCCTGCTTTTGATTTGTATGTAGAAACAAAAAAGTTCTGGATTTGATAGATTCTCATTATGAATATTAGTTGGAAAATAGTGATAGATGGTAGTGAATGTAACAAAATTAATATATTGAAATGAAGAATAGCGCTCGTTTTACCGTTAAGTAATGAATATAATAAATCTAAAGGTATCGAATAAATAGTTTACTAAATAGTTTTTCCTAACTTTGAAATGATGTAGAGTATATGATAGAATTATCACATAGTGAAGTAAAGAAATTAGAGCTGGATATACTTTCTTCTATAGATTCTTTTTGTGAAGAAAAAGGAATCAAGTATTCATTAGCTTATGGCACTCTTTTAGGTAGTGTACGTCATAAAGGATTTATTCCATGGGACGATGACATTGACATATGGATGCCAAGGCCTGACTATATTCGTTTCGTAAATGAGTTTAAACACGATTATTACTTGGTTAAAAGTCCTGGGATAAATGATGACAATTATTATCTTCATTTTGCCAAGGTTTTTGACACAAGAACAACATTAATAGAAGCGACCGGTTATAAATGGAGTCTTTTTGTTGATATTTTTCCAATTGACGGTATTCCTGGTAATGATGAAGAATCAATTTCTTTCTATGAGAAAGCCAAAGAAAAGAGAAAGTTTTTAAATAATTATAGAAATTTGGTGGAACTAACTCAAGTTAAGCCTTCTACCCCTAAAGAATTTGTTGTTAGAAATATAACCAAATTCATTAACCTATTTTATTCATGTGCTACTTTACGCAATCAATATGTACATTATATTTCTCAATTTGATTTCAATACTTCATCTATGTGTTTTGATTGTGCCTTTGGGGATAATCACAGAATAATCACAAAAAGTGAGGCAACCTCTATTATAAGAGGTGATTTTGAAAATGGGAAGTATAACATTTTTTCTCATTATGATCATATATTACGTCTTATATATGGTGACTATATGCAATTACCACCAGTAGAAGAGCGCAAACCTCGTCACGACTTTTTGACATACTTAAACGATTAAAAGATGCCTGTTGAAAATAGTCAAAGAATCGCTAAAAATACGGTCTATCTGTTTCTTAGAATGATACTCGTGATGATTGTAAGTCTTTACACATCACGAGTGGTTTTAAAGGTGTTGGGCGTAGATGATTTTGGTATCTATAATGTTGTTGGTAGCGTTGTTGTTTTTCTGAGTTTTTTTCGAAATGCTCTTACAAATGCTACTTATCGGTATTTAGCTTATGATTTAGGTGCCGGTAATACAACGAAGCTTAAGCAAACATATTCTATGGCGATTAATTGCCATATTCTTTTGGCTTTATTGTTTTTTGTGCTGTTAGAAATAGTAGGTACTTGGCTTATTAATAATAAACTAAACATAGAAGAAAGTCGTGTACATGCAGCAAACTTACTCTTCCATTTTTCATTACTGACCTTTTGCGTAAGTGTTATTCAGACTCCATTTAACTCATCTATTATTGCCCATGAAAGAATGAACTTTTATGCTATTATTAGCATTTTCGAGGTGACCTTAAAATTAGGAGTGGCACTTTTACTTCCGTACAGTCCAATTGATAGTTTAGTCTTCTATGGAGCGTTATTGTTTGGGGTCGCTTCAATTCTTCTAATTTTCTATATCATTTACTGTAACCGTATATTCAGCGATTGTTGCTACATCCGTTTTTGGGACACTTCACTAATGAAAAAATTTGTTTCATATTCTGGGTGGAGTTTGTTGGTGAATACCGCGGATGTTACAACGACGCAGAGTGTCGCTATTTTTTTTAATATTTTTTTGGGAGTTGTTGCGAACGCAGCATTGGGCATAACAAACCAAGTTTGTAGTTGCTTATCTTCTTTTTTAGGCAATTTTACACAGGCTTTTAACCCTCAAATAATAAAATCTTATGCTTCAAAAAACTACGATTATTTTATGAAGTTAATTTTTTCTTCTTCAAAATTGTCGTTTTTTTTATTGCTTTTAATTAGCGTGCCCATTTTTTTGAATACAGATTTTATATTAAAAATATGGTTGGGTGATTATCCTCCAATAGCGGTATCTTATATAAGAGTAATGATGATATTCTATTTAATCGACGCATGTCAAACTCCTTTATGGCAAGCAGTTCATGCAACAGGATATTTGAAAGTTCACCAAACGCTAATGTCTGTGATTAAATTCTTAACAATACCTCTTTTATATTTTATTTTAAAGTTTGGATATGATGGAAGATTTGCGCTAGCTGGATGGGTTCTTATGAACTTCCTCTGTGCAATTATACGTACGATTTATATGAAAAAACTTATTAATTTGAATTTGAAAGATTACTTAAGTCAAGTAGTACTAAAGATGGTTGTAGTTTCACTGTTAACTATTCCGTTACCTTTTTTTATTGTTCATAAATTGGGTGGCACTATATTAGGGTTTTTCCTCTCATCTGGATTGGCAATAATTATTTGTATTATTGTAATAATTCTTTTAGGCATAAATGAAGAAGAGAAGAAAATATTAAGAAATCTGTCTGTTTTCAAAGCTATACGGAGTAAAATTCGCAATTAAAATGAAAAAAAAAGTAATAGTAATTGGCGGGAATCACCATAATACATTGGCCATTTTAAGAAGTTTAGGCGAAAAAGGTGTTAAGTCTAACCTTATCGTAATTACTGGAGATAAAAAACCATTTACTTCATATAGTAAATATATAAATAAATGCATTGTTTTAAGATCTTATGATGGCATTAAGAAGGCAATGTATTGCCTAAAAGAAGGAGACATTCTCCCCATAGTAATAGCATGTTCAGATAAAGTATCAAGCTACTTGGATGAGAATAGCAATGAATTGCGCGAGTCTTTTCTTATTCCTGGATCAGAAACTCAAGGACGCATCACTTATTTAATGGATAAGGACACAATGGCTAACCTTGCAGTCGATTGTGGCTTAAATATTCCTAAATCATGGGTAATAGAAACACAAAACTTTGATGCAGATTTATTTGATTATCCGTGTATCGTAAAACCTTTGGCAAGTATTGCAGGTTCTAAGTCTGATATTTTTATTAGCACAAGCAAAGAAGAATTATCAAAAAACATAGCTCGTGTTAAATGCCGGAAAGTACAGATACAAAAATTTATAGAGAAGGATTTTGAATATCAGCTAATTGGTTGTTCACTCAATGGCGGTGATACTATAATCATCCCTGGGGCATCGGTTATTTTGAGACAACCAGAGAATACTAACACAGGTTTTCTTAAATACATTCCCAAACGAAATTTCCTATTTGATGAGGATCTCTGTAGAAAGTTTCTTAAGGCCACCCAGTATTCAGGACTATTTAGCATAGAGTTTTTGAGAGGGAAAGACGGTCAGGACTATTTTATGGAAATCAATTTCCGAAATGATGGCAATTCAATTTGTGTTACAGCATCAGGCATGAATCTTCCTTATATCTGGTATTTGTACAATTGTGGACTCCCATATAGAGAAGAACTATGTTATGATATGATGAAAGAAGTTCTGGTTATGCCAGAATTTGATGATTTTATAAATGTTAAAGAACGGAAAATAGGCATAGTCCGTTGGCTAAAGGATGTATGGAGGACTAATCGATTTATGGAGTTTTCAAAAAATGACCAGCGACCATTTTGGGAAAAATTAAAATTATTAATCCTTATACATTATGGATTCGAGAAATATGTTAGATTTGAATAAAAAGACAAAAATTATTAAAGTAATTTTATTAATGACGTAATGATGAAGAAAATATTATTATTTCTTGTTGCATTAGCTACATATAGTACTGCTTTTGCACAGGTGCCTAATTTTGCAGGTACCGCTGGTAAAGATAACATTTATGGTTATTTTTCTTTCAAAGCCAGACCAGGTATTAATAACCAGACGACGTATAGTACCATTCAGTATGGCGCGACTGATTGGATGGCTTTAGGTGCCGACTATTATACCGGCATGGGTGAGAGATATTTGGGCTTGACAGCACGCTTTGGCAAACTGTACTTTGGTAAGAGCTTTAATGTGGGGGCCCAATTCACCCCGTCTTTCAATTTAGAAGATAACTTCAAATTCAGCTACCTGACTTCTGCTCTGTATATCAATGGAGATATTTCATCTGACGGCAGACTCTTCTATGTTGCAGATACGTGGTATACGGTTAACAAAGGAGATGCGGAGAATACCATTGACCAGTGGCTCTATCTTGCATATACGGTCCCGATTAAGAATGGTCATTCCATTACGCCAATGGTAGGTACTATCTATTCATGGAAGTTTGATAGAGATGCAGACCTTGCATTAGGTGCCTATTATTCTGTTGGCAAATGCAATCTTTATCTTTGGGGCAATGATTTCTTCAAAGACCATCCAAGAGTCGTATTGGGGCTTGAATTTAAATTTGGTGTAGATTCTAAAAAGAAATAATCCGTCTAAGGTATGACCAAAGAAGAGACCTACCAATATTTAACAGACCATAATGTTGAGTATGAGATAACAGAGCATGGGGCTGTTTTCAATATGGCAGAGCTTGAAGCTGTTAAACTGCCTTATCCTGATGCAGATGCGAAGAATCTGTTTGTCAGGGATGACAAGAGGAGAAACTATTATCTCATAACAGTGAAGGGTGACAAGCGAGTGGATTTGAAAGATTTCCGCAGGAAACATGAATTGCGTCCTCTCACTTTTGTATCTGCTGAGGAACTGATGGACATATTGAAATTATATCCTGGTGCTGTAAGCCCACTTGGATTATTGAGCGATGAGGGATGTAAGGTGAAACTCTTTTTGGATAAAGCATTTGGGGACGGCCCTATCGGTATCCATCCCAATGATAATACTGCAACTGTATGGCTAAAGACTGCTGATTTGGTACGTATCATCAGTGAGCACGGCAATTTTATAGAAATGGTTAGTTTGGAACAATAAAAAGTAGTATAATATGAAAGCTAAAAGTAGTACAGCGAACTGGGGCTCACGGTTCGGTTTCCTAATGGTTGCTGCCGGTGCGGCAATTGGATTGGGAAACATTTGGAAATTCCCATATCTTGCTTATAGAGGAGGTGGAGCCATATTTCTCCTAACCTATATCATCATTGTGTTCATCATGGCACATCCTATGGTGGAGATGGAAACAGCTATTGGCCGTCATGGAGGGAAAGACACTGTTACCAACTTTGAAGTAACCAACAAGAAATGGGGTTTTGTGGGATGGATTGCCAACATTTGTACCCTAATGATCAATTTCTACTATGTAGTAGTTGGCGGCTGGGTTCTCAAGTATGCATGGACATTCATTACTAGTGGTGCTTTTGGTTCTGATGCCAATATGTTCTTCCAGAACTTTATATCATCACCAGTTGAACCAATCATTTGGGCATTGGGATTATTGCTCTTTGTAATGATTATGCTCCTTTTCGGAATAACCGGTTACATTGAGAAGTTCTCGAAGGTGATTATGCCAGGCTTGGCAATCTTGCTGGTGTTCTGTAGCATCTATTCTTTGACGGTTCAAGAGGGGGCTGCAGAGGGTTTAAAGTATTATCTGTTACCTGACTTCTCTAAGTTCAACATTAAGGTGTTTGCAGATGCTGCAACTCAGGTGTTGTTCTCTGTGGGTATTGGCTGGGGTATCTTTACTACCCTTGGTGCCAATGTTCCTAAGAAGAACAATATACGCAAGGATGCTATCTTTATCAGCATTGCAGATACAGCATTGGCTATCCTTGCTGGTTTTGTCATTATCCCTACCGCTTTTGGTGCAGGTGTGGATGTGCAGAAAGGCCCCGCTCTGATATTTGATGTGATGTCGAACATCTACAATGGGCTTCCCGGAGGACGTTTCATTGGTTCTTTCTTCTTTGCTGCTATTGCCCTTGCTGTGATTTCATCCCTGTTTACCTTCATTGAGATTTCTGTTCGCACATTTGAGCACAAGTTCCACATGAGAAGAAGGTATGCAGTGCTCACTTCAACCATTATTATTGGTTTGGGCAATATTCTGGTTTCCCTTGGCTTTGGTCCGTTGAAGGACGTGACTCTGCCTTGGCCTTCATTTGGTGGTATTGAGCACTATGGTTTCTATGACTGGTTTGATTGCTTCTCTGGCTATGTGCTCCTGCCTCTTGGCTGCTTATTAGTATGCTACTTTGTGGCTAAAGTATGGAAGTTCAAAAATTACGAGAAAGAACTTACTGCAGATGGTAGAGACGGTAAACTGAGAACGTGGGATAAGTGGCTGACCATTGTTGTTGTGCCTGTTTTAATGATTATGGTTTTGCTGAATGTGTTTGGTGTAATTAAATAAGGCTTATGGATAATAAGTTTCTGAATCATAAGTTCATATGTTTTGTTGAGGATCATTATAATCCACTAGATGTAATTCGTAGCTTGGGTGAGGAAGGGATTCGTCCTATAGTGATTTTGATAGGAGAGCATCCTTGCATGATTAATCATTGCAAGTATGTGGGTAAGTTGCATCAGGTAAAAACTCGTGAAGAAGGATATGAACTTCTACTATCACAATATGGTAATGAGTTAGAGAGGCCTTTTATTTTCTGTAGTGATGACAAGAGTATTAGCTTCTTGGATCAACGCTATGATGAACTGAAAGATAAATTCATTTTCTATCATGCTGGTGAACAAGGACGGATAACTTGGTTGCAGAATAAGGATAATATCACCAATCTCGGAGCAAAGGCTGGTCTGTACTGTCCAAAGAAAGAGATTGTTGATACAGGTGTATTACCCAAGACTCTTAATTATCCGATTATTACGAAGGTCCTTGCCTCAACAATGGGTGCATGGAAGAACGACGTACATATCTGCCAAAATGAGCAGGAGCTGTTAGAGGCATATAAGGTCATCAAATCACCTAAACTTTGTTTGCAGGAATATATCAATAAGAAAGGTGAGTTTTGTATTGAAGGATTCTCTATCAATGATGGAAAAGATGTTTTCCTCCCATATGTGGCTGATTATATTCGCTATTACAACAATAGCTATGGACATTACATGAATATGACTCCATTCAGGGATGATGATTTCAGAGCTAAGATAGAGAAACTGTTCCAGTTGACTCGTTATAATGGTATATTTGAAATAGAATTCATGCGAGGCCCCAATGATGAAGTCTATTTCTTAGAGATTAATTTCAGAGCTTCCACATGGAACTATGCTCCTACGGTGGGGGGAGGAAATCTTCCTTATTTTTGGGCAAAATCCACATTACTAGGTAGAATACCCTATGATACCATTCATCTATCAAATAAACCATTCACGGCGATGGTTGATATTACTGATTTTCTGAACAACTGTAAAAATGGTGATGTGCCAGTATTGCAGTGGATAAGAGAATTTCATAATGCGAAATGTACATTTATATACAACTCAAAGGATAAAAAGCCATTCTATTATGCATTATGGAGCATTGTTAAATCAAAATTTTTATAAAATTTGAGACGCATTGAAATGAAATCAAGTAATGGTGTTTTTTATTACTTCTTTATTGCTATTTTTTTCTTATTTGCTCTCTTTCCGCAAATAAGAGCAATTCTTCTTTTCATGTCTTGGGTATTTGTGCTTTTTGATAGCATCAGAAATTTACGCAACAAGGTGACCCTTTGCGCTTTTTATTTAACTTTTTTTACTTTTTTAATGGGGCGTTTGGTACTGCCATTGTTCTCATCGATAAAGCCTGATTATCATGAAAATATGAGCAGCTTTAACACTGAGCTGTGGGATTTCACGTTTTTAATCTTGATATTATCATTGTTTTTCATCCACCTAGGCTACAATTTTGGGGAAAGGTTTACACGAAATACTAAACAAGTTTTTTATCATCATAATGATATTTATATTGATGTTATTCAAAGGTTATCTTTAAAGTTCGTTATTTTTACATTTGCTTTTAAAATTATTGCGACTTTAGAAATAGTAAGATATGTTTTTGATAATGGGTATATGGCATTATATCTTGAACCGCCACATGGTTTGCCATATATAGTTTACAAATTTGCAGATCTATTTGTTTTGTTTGTTTATCTTTTTTTGGCTACTCTCCCCCAAAAACGAATTACAAAATATGTCCTTTTGTGTTTTATGGTTGATGCCATTTTAAGTATATTTACAGGCAGAAGAGGAACCTTTATGTTTTCAGCTCTATTAATATGTATTTATATATATATTAGAGATAAATTAAATCCTGAAGAAAAATGGTTAAGCAAACGTACCATAAGATTATTCTTGTTAAGTTTGCCATTCGTTCTTGTTGGTATGTACTTTATTGGATATGTTCGCGCTGAGGTAGACATTGAAAGTAATGCCCCTGAGAATCCACTTTTAAGTTTCTTTTATTCTCAAAGTGGAAGTGTTCAGCTAATTGGTTTGACAAAACAGTCAATAAGCACTTTACCGGATAATCAATACTATCTTCCTGGACCAGTATTACATGTATTTGATGGAACAACCATTGGAAATTTGTTCGGTATTAAGGAATTAGCGCCTCAATCAACAGAGTTAGCTATGAAAGGAGATAATTTGGGAGATTATTTAACATATAAATATAATTCTTCAAGGTATTTTTCTGGAGGAGGTTATGGCGGTTGCTATCTTGCAGAGGCATATGCAGATTTGGGCTATTTGGGAGTTGTAGTTGTTAGTTTGTTATTTGGATGGCTGCTCTCAAAATTCCGCTATTGGCTATTATCTAATGTATGGCTATCAACCTTGTCTTTTTATATTTTAGTCGGAATATTGCATTCTCCTCGTGGTCAGGCATTTAGTTTTTTAAAAGAAATGCTTACGCCCACAGTTCTTATTGTTGCATTTATTATTCATACTTATTCATCAAACATTTCAAAAAAACGTAAAATAGTTAGTTGATTGTGAAAATTGTTTTTGTGATAAGTGGATTATCGGCAGGAGGGGCACAGCGTTCGTTGGTTACCGTCTGTCAGAAATTAGCAGAAGTCCCATCTAATAATATTTTTGTTGCTACATGGGTGAAAACTGAAGATAAATATACTATATCTTCAAACACTCATTTGATTAATTTATGTAGGCCCATTCCCGTAAGAAACTCAAAACTCGAATATTTGATTTCTATATGGAGGCTTCGTCAGTCGTTAATGAAAATAAAACCGGATTGTGTCATAGCTGTTCAGTGTAATATGTTTCCAAGAGTACTTATGGCAACTCTATTTAATAAAGCAAAACTTCTTGTATGGGAGCATACTAGTATGAGCCGCAAAATGGATCAAGAAGGGACAATTGCCAGAAAATTTTTATATAAACTGGCTGACGGCGTGATCGTTCTAACAAACAAAGATGCAAAATTTGTAAAAGGACGATATAAAAGGGTTTTTGTAATGCCTAACCCATTACCTTTTCCTGTGGTAAACAATGAATGTAAAAGAAGTAATCTGGTGATTGCCATTGGTCGTTTAGATGTTTGGAATATTAAAGGTTTTGATCGCCTGATAACAATCTGGAGTAAAGTAAACGAAAGTAATCCTTCATGGAAACTATACATTGTTGGTGAAGGAAATGTTGATAGTACAAAGTATTTAAAAGATGAGATAGCTAGATATGGGCTTGAAAATAGCGTTGTGCTTACTGGTTATAGGAATGACATGCCAGTATTACTTCAAAAAGCTAAAATTTTCGTCTTAACATCACGAGTTGAGGGATTCCCAATGAGTTTAATTGAGGCTATGTCACAGGGCTGTGTTGGAGTGAGTTTTTCTGTCGGACAGGCAATAGAGGATATTATTAATAATGGTGAGGATGGAATTATTGTAAAAGACGGAGATTGTGATGCTTTTTCGGAATCACTGATTAAATTGATGTCTGATGAATCGAAGATCCAAAAAATGTCAGCTACGGGCAGGACTAACATTAAAAGATTCGAAGATTCCGTAATAATTGATAAATGGAACAAAATGTTAAAGGAAGTTTTGTATGAGTAAGATAAGGCACTTTTATAATTCACTATATAATCATACGTGGCGGTTAGCTTTTTTAGGAAACACCATTGAGAATCTAGTTAATGGCGAAGACATTAATTTAATTATTGTGGATTTACCATTTAAGAACCGATGGTTTGCTGACCCCTTTATTTTAGATGTGACCGAGTCTGAAATCATTTTATTGTGCGAGGAGTATTCTGACAGTTTGTGCCGTGGACGTATAGCTAAGGTTTTTATAGATAGACAATCACTAACAATTCGAGATTGGAAAATTATTTTGGATTTGCCCACTCATTTAAGTTTCCCTGTAATACTTAGATTGAACGATGAAGTTTATATCTATCCAGAAAACAGCCAAAATGGGGGGCTTAAGATGTATAAATATAATAAGGAAACTGATGACGTTTCCTTTGTGAAAGATATAATTAATATTCCAGTAACAGATGCCATTATCTGTAAAAATCTTTTTGGTAAGGATAATACGTATTTGTTTGCAACTACAACTGAAGATCCCAACGGTTCCGTTCTTAATGTATATAAAGAGTGTTCAGGTAAATTTGAAATACAACAGAGATGTGTATTCTCGGAAAATATCGCGAGAATGGCTGGAGATTTTTTTTACATAAAGGATAAAGTATATCGACCTGCACAGGAGTGTAATCATGAATACGGTCATGCAATTGATATTCAAAGAGTTTATTTGGATGATAATAATTTGATTAAGTTTAATTCGATACGTCGTATTGAAAGTCCGTGTAAACATCTTGGATTAGGCATGCATACTATTAACAATTTTAAGGATGTTGTTGTGGTTGATTTGAAAGGTTATAGGCATCCGAAATTAGTAAAGGTAATTAACTTTTTGAAGAAAGTGTTATTTATATGATAGTCGGTATATGCTCTGATGGATACCCTTCGCCAGGATTACCATATTCTGCTTTTATCCAGGTCCTTGCACGAGAAATAGTTCGTCAAGGTCATGAGGTCATTGTTGTTGCACCTCAATCATTAACAAATCATTTTTTCAGGAAAGGAAAGCTTGCACCAAGAAGATATGAGGACGAAGTTAGCGTAAACGGAGTAACGAAAGCGATAGCGGTTTACAGACCTTATTCAATAACCTTTGGAGAAGGAATATTGGGCTGGCTGACACCAAAATTTAATAGATGGGCTACAGAAAAGGTCATAAAACAAGAAAGTTTGGAACCTGATATTTTTTATGCTCATTTTTGGGCAAACGGCTTTAATGCAGAAAGGATTGCGCGCAAAAAAAAGAAGCCACTTTTTGTGGCGACAGGAGAGGACAAGATAAATATAACGGACTTTTTAAGTGAAAAAGATGTGTTTAGATTGAAAAACGGCGTATCTGGCGTAATCTGTGTTTCAACCAAAAACAAAGAGGAAAGCATAGGGCGGTCATTAACAGTTTCTGATAAGTGTGTTGTTATCCCGAATGCATATAATCCAGAAGATTTCCATCAGTTGAATAGACTGCAAGAAAGAAAACTCCATGGATATCCTAGTTCTTCATTTATTGTTTCTTTCTGTGGTAGATTTAATAAAAGAAAAGGTGCTATGCGGGTTGCAGAAGCCATACGTTTATTACATGATGATAATATAAAGTCGATTTTCATTGGTACACCAGCTGATAACGAGCATGAGCAACCTGAGTGTGATGGAATTTTGTTTAGGGGGGGATTGCCTCATGAACAAATTAATAGCTATTTGAATTGCTCAGATGCTTTTGTTTTGCCATCTCTTGCTGAAGGATGCCCAAATTCCGTAATTGAGGCAATGGCTTGCGGCTTGCCTATTATATCGTCGGACCTTCCTTTTAATTATGACATTCTTAGTAATGAAAACGCAATCTTGGTTGATCCATTGGATGTTAAAGCTATTGCTGCTGCTATAAAACAGTTAAAGGATAATGATTCACTAAAGGATCGTCTAGCAAAGGACTCACTGACCAAGGCTAAGGAACTGACGATAAAGGAAAGAGTTTCTAAGATATTAATGTTTATTCAAGGAAGATGCGCTCAGAACGTATAGAGTATTTTGATATAGCTAAAGGCATTGGTATTATATCTGTTGTAGTATATCATATAGCAGAGATAATGGGATTTAGGTTGATAATGGAATTTGTCAACACGTATTTTTTATCTCTATTCTTTTTTATTAGTGGTTATTTTGTATGTGGATCGTCTCTGAAAAGATTAAGTCTGAGGGTATATGTTATCAAGAACTCTAAACATTTGTTGATACCTTTCTTTGTTATTGGGCTCATCAATAATTTGTGGCAATCAGTTTTGTTCGGTTCACGTGGCTTTATAATGATAGAAGACCCAAAGGGCGGTTATTGGTTTTTACTCGTACTATTTATGTTTCTTGTTACAATGAAAATCTTGTACGATTTACTGTTGTCTAAGATAAAACATGCTGTTGGGCATATTTTGGTCTTGTTGATACCATTTGCAATAGTGATAATAGCATCGTGGTATTTATCTGAGCAGATATGGGCTATAATGAGTCTTAGCAGTTATAGGCGTTATTATTTAGTATTTGTGGTTGGCTTTATCATAAGAGAGTTAGATGTTGACTTAAGAAATACTTACCTCAAGGTGTTGAGTGCTATTGGATATATAGTGGTGACAATATTCTTTGTACACCATATGATGAACTTTTCTGGGAATGTGGACTTTGCTCTATGGCTATTTACAAACGTCCTCGGATGTTTGGTATTCTTAAGTTTATCCGATTTTATTAGTAAACGATTCATCAGTCTGGGGGGGGCAATTTCGCAATTGGGTAAAGTCTCTTTAGGTATCTATGTCGTACATTTCTTCTTTAAACAGTTTTTTAATTATTTATATGACAAGTTTTCGTTAAGTTCTACTTGTTTTTTATTATTAATCGCTGTAGTTGTTGTCCTTGTATTATCATATGCAGCGTGTATATTAATAAAGAGAAGCAAGATGCTTTCAAAAATTGTTATGGGTGGAATATGATAATAGGAATTAATATTATACCCTTATTCTCCGAACAGGGTTCAGGCGCTTTCAGATACATCAAATTGATTCTTCACAGGTTGGGAGATTATAATCTGGAAGAGCACCAGTTTGTTGTTTATAAACAAAAGTGTATATCTGAGGATTATATTGGTTTCCCTTCAAATCTGAATGTAAAGTATGTCAATGTCCCTAATATTGGCCGGGGCTTGAAAAGATTATTGTTTGAGCAAACTCTTTTCTACTTTTATATCAAGCGTTGCGATGTTTTTTATAGCTATTGCTCATCTATACCCTTTTTTGTAAATGCGCGAAAAGTATTCACACTTCATGATGTGTATTTTATTACAGAGAAAGAAAGGTATGGATCACTGCAAAGAAATTACTTACGTGCAATTACGTGGTTATATGTAAATATATGCGATAAGGTACTCACAGTGTCAGAATTTAGTAAAAAAGAGATATTAAAATACTATAAGATAAAACCGGATAAGCTTGCAATAACGTATAATTTTATAGAACTTGGTGATAAGAAAGAGATTGACGTGTCTGCAATTTATGATACTAAGGGTAGCGTTGTGGACACAAGGATTCCTTATTTCTTGTATGTGGGGAATATTCATCCAGGAAAGAATATAATCAGAATGGTTAATGGTTTTAATAAGTTTAATGTAGATGAACAATACCAGTTATTGATATGCGGAAAAACTGCTAATAGTGGTGAGTCCATTATAAAGGAAATAGAAGGTAGGGCAAATGTTAAGTATTTGGGCTACCAATCAAGGGATTGTGTTGACTTCCTTTTTCAAAATTGTGTGGCTGTGGTTTTAGTATCGCTTTGTGAGGGTTTCGGCATACCTCCTCTGGAGGGTATAGCATGCCATAAGCCAGCCTTGGTGTCAAAAGGAACAAGTATAGAAGAAGTTGTTGGGAAAGCAGGCATTTGTGTGGATGCTCGCAATGAAGATGAAATTGCAGAAGGTTATAAGAAGTTATTAAATCACTATTCAGAATTTGAACCACATTTCAAAGGACAACTTCTGAAATTTTCGGCAAAAGATTCTGTTGAGACCTTTATGAAAGAAATCGGAATTGAATGGAAAAAGGAACAATAACGAAAGTTTGAAATAATGAGCACAATAGCAGTACTATTAACTATATACAAAAATGACAGCCCTGTCTATTTGACCAAAGCAATAGAAAGCGTTCTCTACCAGACATGTCGAAACGTGCACCTTTTTATTGGAGTGGATGGTCCCGTGGGGGAAGATCTAAAAACTAATCTGGAGCTAATTGATAGGCAAGATATGGTAGATATGGTAGATATCGTTTGGTTCCCAGAGAATAGGGGGCTGGCGTGTGTCTTGAATGATTTGGTAGCTATCTGCAAAAAGGAAGGGTATGATTATTATGCACGTATGGATGCCGATGATATATCGGAAAAGGATAGGTTTGAGAAACAGGTGAAATTCCTTGAAAATCATCCGGAAGTAGATGTTGTTGGTGGGGCTATTGATGAGATAGATGGTAACGACCAGTTGCGAGGCAAACACGTCGAATATCCTCTGACTCATGAGGAATGCAGGAAGTTTTTCCGCTATCGTGACCCGTTGGCACATCCTGCTGTGATGTTCAGAGCCAGATACTTTGAGAAGGTTGTTGGTGGATATAGGCCAGAATACAGAAAGAACCAGGATACGATGCTTTGGTATGATGGATTCATGAATGGGTGCGTTTTTGCAAACCTTAAGGATACTGTATTGAACTTTAGAGTGAATGACGATTTCTATAATCGCAGAAATGGATGGAAGCGTGCTAAGCAGATGTTAGGTGACAGACTAAAGATGAATAAAGCTTTAGGCTATGATATTTCAGCAAATCTGTTTGCATTCGCTATGTTCTGTATGACCATATCACCATCATGGATTAAGAAGTTTTTATATAAGATGAGATAATTGTTTTAGATGAAGCGTTTATTTGATATAGTAGCAAGTGGTTTGGGACTCATTGTACTGAGTCCACTGTTCTTAATACTTGCTATTTGGATTAAACTGGATAGTAAGGGACCTGTATTCTATCGTCAGGTGCGCGTGGGCCGGTATAACAAGGACTTCCGTATCTTTAAGTTCCGCTCTATGAGGGTGGGGGCTGACAAAGGAAGTCTTGTGACCATTGGTGGTAGAGACCCTCGTGTGACCAAATCAGGTTATTGGATACGTAAATTCAAGTTGGATGAATTGCCCCAGTTGATTAATGTTTTCATAGGAGACATGAGTTTGGTTGGCCCTCGCCCAGAGGTGCGTCACTATGTGGACTACTGGACGCTAGAACAGATGCATGTGCTGGATGTACGCCCAGGAATCACAGATCCAGCTTCCATCAAGTTCCGCAACGAGAACGAACTGATGGAGCAGGCGGAGGACCCTGAGAAATACTACATCGAGGTAATTATGCAGGAGAAGATCAAGTTATACTTGGAGTATGTGGAGAAGCACAGTTTCTTTTATGATCTTGGTTTGATTTTTAAGACCTTCTGGGTGATTGTGAAGGAGAGATAATATGGTGAAAAAGAATAGTACCATAGAGGCATTCTTCGCATTGGTAAGGGCAGGACTGTGGAGTGACGGAAATCAGGAGATACGGATTGACGGAACCACGGATTGGAATGAGGTGTATGAGCTGGCACAGGAACAATCTGTCCTGGGGCTTGTTCTTGCTGGATTAGAGCATTCTGACATTAAACCACCAAAGGTGTTACTGCTGCAGTGGATTGGCGAGGTGCAAGTGCTAGAGCAGCGGAACAAAGCAATGAATGTATATATTGCAAAACTCATTGAAGAGATGAGGTCTGATGGTATATACACATTGCTTGTGAAAGGCCAGGGATTAGCTCAATGTTACAATCGTCCCAATTGGAGGTCATCGGGTGATGTGGATTTGCTTCTGAGCAAGGATAACTATGAGAAAGCTAAGGAATTTATCTTACCAAAGGGCGTGCTAACAGAGCCGGAGGAGGCGGGAAAGAAACACCTTGCCATGCAAGTGGGGCAGTGGGCTGTAGAGTTGCACGGAACATTACGAGTGGGGCTGTCTGCAAGGGTGGATAGAATGCTGGATAAGGTTCAGTATGAGATCTTTTATGGTGGGCGGGTTCGCTCTTGGATGAATGGGAAGACGCAGGTGTTCTTGCCTGCTGCAAACGAAGATGTGGTGTATGTCTTTGCTCACATCCTGCAGCACTTTTATAAGGGAGGTATCGGGTTGCGACAGATATGCGACTGGAGCCGACTTTTGTGGACGTATAAGGATTCACTGAATCATGGACTTTTGGAACAACGGATTAAAAGTGCTGGGCTGATGAGCGAATGGAAGGCGTTCTACAATCTGGCAAGCAGATACCTTGGCATGCTAGATTTCGGTTTAGGGTTAATGGTTCATGATTCACGGTATGATAAGAAGGCTGATAAGATATGTGAGTTCATACTTGAAGTGGGGAACTTTGGACATAATAGAGATAATTCATATTTCCAGAAGCATTCGTATTTTATACAGAAATGCATATCTGCTTGGAGAAGAGTGAAAGACTTGTGCAGGCACGCTACAATATTCCCTGTCAGTTCTATGCGGTTCTTCTTTGGCATAATGTATAATGGAATTGTTTCTGCCGTAAGAGGGGAATAGTGGTAAAGCCGCACTTTGACGCTAACGATAACCTCTTTACGACCTTAACGTTAACCTTAACGATAACTAAGTGATGAAGATAATTGATGCTACATTGTTAGATAAGGTTTCTGCAGAAGCAAAAGCATCTCCGAGGCTTCGGATGAACTATAACTTCCATCAGTCGCTGGAGGATAAGTGCCATCGATTCCTCAATGCCGTGGAGCCAGGAACGAAGGTTGTGATACATCGCCATCCGACGAAAGACGAGTCGTTTGTGCTACTCCGTGGTAGAGTTAGGGTGAATACCTACAATGATGATGGTTCAGTGATAAAGAGTGTAGTGCTTTGCCCAGAGGAAGGGCTCTACGGAGTGGATATTCCCAAGGGCGTCTGGCATAATGTGGAATGCTTGGAGTCAGGAAGCGTGTTCTTTGAATGTAAGGAAGGTCCGTTTGTGCCGCATGATGCCGAGGGCATCTTACACCTTCAACCTTAACGATAACTTATGGATATACTTGATAGACTAAGGGAGTTTCTTGAAAATGAAGCACGTGCGTGCTCGATGGATTTCGGGTGCGTTACGCCTGAATATGTATTCCGCTCTTGGGGCGGAAGCGTTGCTATTGATGAGATAGCAACGGGACTCACGGAGCTGCGGAAACAAGGAATCCCAGAATTGGGCATATGAAGAAACCTATTTTATTGAATTTGAAAATATAAATCATAGAGTTGTAGAATTATGAACATGAAACTTAGGAATATTCCTTTCTCTCCGCCGGATATGACGGAGGCAGAGGCTAAAGAGGTGCGTGAGGCTATTCTCTCGGGTTGGATTACTACGGGTCCTCGTACAAAGAAACTGGAAAGCCAGATTTCGGAATATGTGCACACGGATAAGACAGTATGTCTGAACTCGGCAACGGCAGCACTGGAGATGGTGCTGCATCTGCTGGATATTCAGCCGGATGATGAGGTGATAGTGCCGGCATATACCTACACGGCAACGGCATCGGTAACTCAGCACGTGGGCTGCAAGCTGGTGCTGGTGGACAGTCAGAAGGACAATGTGGAGATGGACTACGAAAAGTTGGCTGCTGCCATTACGGAGAAGACGAAGGTGATTGCACCTGTGGATCTGGGTGGTATTGTGGCTGACTATGACCGCGTGTTCGAGATTGTAGAGGCAAAGAAAGGACTGTTTAAGCCTAACAATGCTTTGCAGGCAAAGATTGGAAGAATAGTCGTTTCTGCTGACTGTGCGCATAGCTTTGGTGCAAACCGTAAAGGCAAGATGGCTGGTGAGATCGCTGACTTCAGTTCGTTCAGTTTCCATGCGGTGAAGAACTTTACTACAGCAGAAGGTGGTGCGCTGACATGGAATTTGCCGTTTGGTAATGAGGCTGTTCCTACGGATGCAGACTATATGCCTACAGTACCTAAGAAAGAAAGTGAGACATGGAATGAAATGCTTTACCGTTTGAGCCAGTTATTCTCTCTGCACGGACAGAATAAGGATGCGTTGGCCAAAACTAAGCTGGGTGCCTGGGAGTATGACATCATCGGACCGTGGTATAAGTGCAACATGACGGACATTATGGCTGCACTGGGTTTGGTGCAGATGGAGCGCTATCCAAAACTGCTGGAGCGTCGCCAGGAGATTGTGGCAAAGTATAATGAGGCGTTGAAGGATCTGCCTGTGGCTGTTCTGAATCATAAAGATGCTGACCATTGCAGTTCGCATCACCTGTATTTGGTACGCTTACTTGGTAAGACACGTGAGGATGCTAATAAGGTGATTGAGCAGATGGCAGAACGTGGTATTGCCTGCAACGTGCACTACAAACCGCTGCCTATGATGACGGCTTATAAGGCACTGGGTTTTGACATTAAGAATTATAACAATGCTTATCATCTGTTTGAGAATGAGGTGACGTTGCCGTTGCATACAAAGCTCACGGATGAGGATGTGGAGTATGTGATTAGCAACTTTGTGGAAATAGTCAAAAGTCTCTGATTTGTGGTATGAATTACCTAAAAGCCATCTGGCAGTTCTTTTCGTACCTCTTTTGGCCTCAATGGGGAAGCAAACGATGTAAGGAGTAAGATGTATGATGTAAGAAATAATGTTTATGAAGAATTTCCAATATCATATTTTTAGCCCATATAGGGTATGCCCTTTGGGCGCACACGTTGACCATCAGCACGGGTTGGTGACAGGATTTGCTATCGATAAAGGTGTTGATTTGTGGTTCAATATAAGAGAAGACAGTACTGTTAAGTTGTCATCAAAGACTTTCGAAGGTGATGTGGAGTTTGATATAGCCACACCTGCATTGGTGAAACAAGGGGAATGGGGTGACTATGCTCGTGGTGCAAAATATGCTCTACAAAAGAGATTTAAGTTGAAGATGGGCATTACTGGGATTATCAAAGGTAGTATTCCTGTAGGGGGATTGTCATCTTCTGCAGCGGTTTTGATAGCATACGTGATGGCGTTTGCTAAGGCTAACAACATAACACTGGAACCATTCGAGGTAATGAAGATAGCCAGTGAGGCTGAACGGGAGTATATCGGATTGAATAACGGTCTGCTGGACCAGGCTTGTATC
>OCVV012837398.1_pt1 | contig 26636 bp, 25 predicted proteins | sample 1539721 | NCBI WGS metagenome assembly OCVV01 (sample SAMN02144230, study PRJEB22623) | gut metagenome | biome: sheep rumen | host: Ovis aries | place: New Zealand | reverse complement strand
AGCAATCAAAGTCAACATAGCCATCATGCGGGCTTTCGTGCAATTGCGTCACCTTATGATGGGTAATGGAGGCCTCGTCAACCGGCTTTCAAACGTTGAAGCAAAGGATCTGGAACAGGACTGCCGCTTGACTGGTCATGACGAGCATCTGCTTGACCATGACCGTAAATTTGACGAACTTTTTGAGGCGATGGACAGGGGCGATCTCAAATCCAATGGTTTATTTTATAACAACCAGGAGTTCAATGCCTATGTATTTGTCTGTAACATACATTCGTAGGAATTCGCGAATTGTCTCGTGCCATTGCTCGCGTTCCTGAAGTTATTGATGAAAATGAAAAGAAGTCGTTGTTGAAAATAAAAAAAGGCGTGGAGTTGAATGCATCTATCTACCTGAGCGTCCGTCTTGTTCCCGTTGTTGAAATTGTCGAAGTTTTAGATAGAGAACAAGAGAAAACTCTATTTGTCCCAATAGATAGATTTTTTGGAATGCCAAAAGATGTCAAAAATGAGCAAATAGGTACATCTTAGAGAAATTTGAAAAAAATTTTGCGATTGACGTTTTCCTCGAAATATGGTATATTGTTTTGTGTTCGCTGAACGACGAACGTGTAATGCTGTAATAGGAGACGATATGAAAACATTGGATTCTTTTGGGTCTTACATTTCCGAGAAACGCCGAGAGCGAGGACTTTCGTTGAGAAGATTTGCAGAATTGATAGGCAAAGCCCCCTCTTATGTTTGTGACATCGAAAAAGGCAAAAAGAACCCCGTTGAAAAAGACTTTCTTGAAAAGATCGCAAATGTACTGAACCTTCGTGAAAACGAAAAAAACAAGTTGTTTGACCTATCGGCTAATGCTAGGCGTGATGTCGCACCGACTGATTTAACCGAGTATATCAAGGCGACTCCTCTTGCCGCAATTGCACTCCGTTCTGCGAAAAACTCAAAAATTACAGACGAGCAATGGCGCAAAATTATTGATATAATCCAGAAGGTAAAATGAACGACTTCATTGATTACTCTTGTATTTCTATGGACGAAAGAGGCGTATATTGTGTTAGCTACGCCCAAATCGAGCGTGCTGTGGAAAAATATTTACAGGAGAATCACCCTGAAGTATTGTTGGCTCCACAAAGGATTCCTATTGAAGAATGGATTGATTCGGGCGAATACGGTTTTATACTGGACATGCGCAATATAGCCTATCCTCAAGCCAAGGGAATCACAGCGTTTTCAAAGATGGCCATTTGGTCTATTGACAGCGAAACGAATGAAATTCGAGGAATACCTATTGAAGAATCTACGATTGTCATAGATGAATCGCTACCTCCCGTAGAAATCAGGTTTACTGCGGCTCATGAAGTCGTCCATATCAAAATGCATTCCTATTACTTTATGCGTCATTCCAATGCAATTGCAGCGAATTCAAATGTTATCAGTCTGAGTTCCTATTTACGTAAACCGATTTGGTGGCTTGAGCGACAAGCGAATTATGGTGCAGGGGCACTACTGATGCCTCGGGTTACTTTATCATTGCTGTTCAAGATATTCTTTCAGACAACAAAGACGTTCAAGATTCCTAAAAATGATCCTCGATGTTGCGAATTTGTCAATTCGATTTGTGAAATTTACGATGTAAGTATGAGTGCCGCTCATATTAGGCTCGAACAATTAGATTTGCTGGAGGAATAGAATATGGGTTCAATGAGGTGTTTTTGTGGCTATGGAATGCGGAATTCTGACAGCATAAACCAAATAGAACTTTCGCTTTTCAAACTTGATGATGTCAAGTCTGCTATAGAAAAGGGAGTTAAATTGAAGGACCTTCCGTATCTTTATGATGAAATTGAAGTTTGGCGGTGTCCGGTATGCGGACGATGGGATTTTGTCTCATCAGAGTTCAATTATCGAATGGTTCCTGCCGAGTCCGAGGCGGATGTGTCAGAATGTATGGATGAAGATGATGTCGTGTTAATTGAATACGACTTGCGCTCTGCGAATAACGCATTCTCCATCTCCGGAGAAATAACTGTTTCGGATTTTCTAAAGCTGGATGAAGATTTCGCCAAGATTCGCTATCTTAGGGTAAATCCTCGGAGAATGCTGTTGTACAGGGATTCTGCAATGTTGAAGCCTGTCAAATGTTATAAACAAGAAAAATAAAATTTTTTTATCAGTAATGTTCGCCGTGAGGCGAACGAAGGAGATTGTCATGGGTGGATATGGCGGCCAATCCGGCAGAAAAAAGGGAAAAGGATTTCTTAATACGGCAGGAAATCCTGTCAAGGACAAAAATGCGGTTGAAGTTGCCGAATATTATCTGGGCATGGGCAAATATGTTGCATTTTTGAAGGAGACTCCCAATGATCATAAAAGGGCGGATTTGATGGTTGAAGGAGCGAATTCCAATACCATTTGTACTAGCAGTTTAGCAAAGGCGGTCAAGCAAATACGAGCTACAATTTCAGAATCCAGGTGGTATGCGAATAAGGAAAATAGCAAAATCATTCTGCTTTCTAGGCATAAGACAGACGCCGAAGGTAAAAATGCTATTGACGCTGTGATGGAAGGCTATAAGGCTGCTCTTCGAAAAGGAATATTGAGACCGAACGATAAGGTGGAATATTGGTTCAAGAAAGGAAATAAAAGACGGATTATGGAATTGAATGCATATGCATAGAGTTTGAATAGAGATGTTTATGATTAAGGCAGATCAAATAACGTTGGATCATTTGCTCATACAGCAGGGAGCTTTGTTTACAGGTCCTTTGATGGTTCCTTCATTGTCTCCTATTGAAGATGTTCCAGATATGGAAAATTACATACCTATCAATCTTGCTATCAAAGCGGGGGGTGTAGGACATTGGGGGCATTGCTTTGTCAAAGATGAACTCCAAAATAAATATTGGAATAGCCCCTACGCGTATATTCCTACATTGAAGAATTTGGAAGGAGTTATCGGACCTGATTTCAGCTTGTATAGGGACTATTCGCTTGAACGGCAACAGTGGAACTGTTACCGCAATCGAGTGATTGCCTATCATTGGCAAAAAAACGGAATAAATGTAATCCCAACTGCGAGCTGGAGTACTCCGGATAGTTTTGAATGGTGTTGGCAGGGGTTGCCATCAAATTCTGCTCTTGCAATAACGACAAATGGTATTGTATCAGAAAAGGAAGGTACGCGACTTTTCATTATTGGTTTGGACGAATTGATTCAAAGAAAGAACCCACATAGTTTGATTGTATGTGGGCATTTCTTCCCTTGGATGCAAGAAAAATACCCGCAAGTTCGTATGATTCGGATAAAAAGTTATGGACAAATCTGGAACGAAAGGAAAAAAGCAATGCGATAGTTTTTTGAAATTATGCAAGTTGGCAAATATTTTACATATACTTTAAAGAAGAAAATTCTCCAAGCAGGTTTATATGAAATTCGGAATTCTAGGCTGTGGACATATTGCGGGCAAAATGACTTGTGCTGTAAAGGCTCTCCAAGAACAGGGCTATGGTGTCGAAGCCTATGCAATCGCTTCCCGAAGCTTGGAAAAAGCTCAAAATTTTGCCGCGGAAAATGGATTTGAAAAGGCTTATGGCAGCTATGAAGAACTTGCGCAAGACCCGGACGTGGATCTCATTTACATCGCTACTCCGCATTCCGAACATGCCGCCCATTCCTTGCTTTGCATAGAGCATACCAAAAATCTGCTCGTGGAAAAAGCGTTCACGACAAATGCGGACGAAGCTTCTCACGTAATCGCGCGTGCCAAAGAAAAGGGGACTTTCCTTTGTGAAGCCATGTGGACGCGCTTTTTGCCGGCAGTTCAAATGATCAGGGGAAAAATTTTGCAGGGAACAATCGGAAAGGTCGAAACCGTCGAGGCAGATTTTTCGATGCCGCTTTCGCACCGTGAACGTCTTCGCGATCCCAAACTTGCGGGAGGCGCTCTTCTGGACCTGGGCGTTTACAGCTTGACCTTTGCCGATATTTTCCTTACCGATCCGCAAATCGGAGGCAAAGACAATCGGGTGGAAAATACGGAAACAAAAAGCGTTGCGTTCCCGACAGGCGTCGATGCCACGGACTGGATCAACTTGACCTACAGCCACGGGCAAAAGGCTTATCTAAAAACATCCATGGTGGCGCCGACTCATAACGAAGGCACTATTTATGGAACCAAGGGCTTTATCCGTGTACAGAACCTGAACGATATGGTCGAAATCCAGATTTTCGATCATTCAGGAACTTTAACGGAATCCATTGTTCCTTCAAAGATTGAGAACTTTTACGAGTACGAAGTTCTTGCCTGCAAAAAGGCAATCGAAGAAGGACGGAAGGAATGTGCGGAAATGCCGTGGGCTAAAACCCTCGAAATCATGAAAGTTCTCGACAGTCTACGAAATTCTTGGTATATTGAGAGTGTACGTTCTACGAGGTAAGCTTTATGCCGGCAAGTATGGAACAGTTGATATCGCAATGCTCGCCCCTTTTGGAAAAGGATTCGGTCGTTTTCCAAGAGCTGCTGACCTATTTTAATGGCGATTCGAAGATCGCTCCAGACTTGCATGACCTTCGGGAATTCTTGGTGCCGCGTCGGCTTTATAAAGTGGTCAAAATCGTGGAGACTTCCTTTATGAAGTGCGCCTATGCGCTGGTGGATAATTATCCGGAATGTACGCGGGCCTTGGGAATGCTCCGCTATTACCGTTCGCCGAACGCAATGATCTGGCAAGACGTGGAAAAAGCCGAAAACATTATTTCGAATTCTTTAACGATGGATGTATACGGCTGGAAGCCGGATTCTTTTACCGCGTTCGAAAAAAATGGCGGGGACAAGTTTGAACTGACCGCCATTCTCGCCTTTTGACCTTATAAAAATTGGAAGAACAGAATTCCCGGAAGCTTGCCCGTTCCGACCCAGGATTCCAAATATTCCTGCAATTCGTGGTCCAGGACTTTTCCGAATTTAAAAGAGGCGTCCCTTAAAACGGGCTTTTTCCCTTTTTCTAAAATAAGGAATCCTGTGTGGAAAACGTCTATGACGCCTAAGCGGCTAACGAATCCGACGCCGCGGATCGTGCTTTCGCCTTGCCACGGGGAACTGGCGAATTCAATCGCCTTGTGAAGCGGCAGGTAGCTTAAATAAATTTCAGGGTCCGGTTGATTATAGGCGATCTTTTTGGAATTGAAAAATTTCTTCTTTGGAATTTTCCGTACGACAGTCGTGTCGTTCGGCTGAGGAATTTGCCTTGCAAAAGTGCCTTCGCCGATCCAGTCCAGTACAAAGTAATGTTTGCGGTTTTTGTAAGCGATGTCTCCATTTAAATAGCGGATTTTTTGGAGCGTATTAAAAAGGCTGTCTTCGTCAGGGCTTTTGGCAAGCGCGATTACATGTTCCAAATAAGTGACGCAATCTAAAGAATCCGTATAGATCATCGGCTTGGGTTCGATGGTGTCCAGATAGCCTTCGCCTGTAGGCCCAAGCAAATAAGGCTTGCCGAGGAACTTTTCCGAGAAAAAGCGAATCCGGTTTTCGAGCCCGCTGACCGATTCGCCTTGAATGTAAATATCCTTCATAGAAAGCAGCGAAGCGTATCCGTTGTTCGTTGCGCGGTAAATGCTCGACCAGATAGAATCGAGCGCTCCGCGGCAAGTGTTGTCGGGCGTTTTACCGGTGTGGTTCAAATAGCTCGCGATGACGAGCGTATCTCCGTCAAGGGTCGGCATGTAGCCGACAAGGCCGTGCGCTTCGTTGATAAATCCTGTCTTAAAGCGAATGCGCCAGTTGTATTCCAAATCCCGCATGCGCTTGTGACCGCTGCCGACTCCCGGGCTTGCAAAACTTTGGATGTAGTATTTTCCGTGGGGATGCCGAGCCATTCGCGCGAGCAGTTGGGTTTCGGAAGAAGGCTTGAGCTTATTCTTGGGCGAAAGTCCGCAACCGTCGAACAAAATAAAGTCGTCTGGAGAAAGACCTAATTTTTGAATGAATTCATGAACGCCTTTCTTGCCGTTTTCCAAGTTCCCGACGCCAAATTTGGCGGCTGCAAAGTTGCGGAAAAGGGTTTCGGCGTGCAGGTTTTGACTCCGCTGGTTGATTTCATCGAGAAAGCTTAACAGGGGAGTTCCCGCGTAATGGAACGTATAAATGTCAAGGCCGCTCTGGGCGGAAGAATCTTGAATGACCGTCAAGCCGCGATCTTTCAACGCTTGGATAAAGGCGGCTTCAAAGTAATGGTTCGGGTCGCGTACCGGAATCACGATCGCGGCATCGGTCACGTTTAAACCGATCGTTCCCGAAATGCGAATGACAGGCGCATCTTTGTCGAGGGAATATTTCCATTTTCGCCGGTTGCCATTTCCGGTAATCAGCGAGTTTTCCACTTTGACAAATCCGACGTCTGGATCCACCGTGATGCTTGCCGTGTCGCCGATTTTTTTGCCCGGCGTCATGCGGATAAGCGAACAGTTGTCGTTAAATTCTAGCGGGGTGATTTCTGCGCCGTACCAAGAATCGAAATAGTTGGCTCGCCAGTGGTCTGGTTTTCGCGGTCCCGAAAAATAGCTTGTGTCGAGTTCCACGCGAATCCGCAAAGTGTCGATATTTTTAGACCGGATGGAGTCCGCAAAATGGCCCAGAACGTAAAACGGTTCCGTGTAATATCTGGCCGAAATATTCGGGTCGCCTTCCCCGCGTAAACGGATGACCCCGCTAAAGGTTTTACCGGTAAAACTGCCTTCCATATGGACGGAAGTCTTGGCCTGAAAATCGAGCGGTAAATAGTCGAGAGCCGCCGCCGTGGTGACGGTTTTCATGGTGCTTGCCGGCGTAAAGAACGAGTCCGCATTGACGGCGGCGATCTGCTTTCCTGTGCGAAGCGAACGAATGGAAAGTCCGAACTTAGAGCCTGGGGCCATGGAATCGACAATCGTCTGGTAATCGGCTGTCGAAATGTAGGGCTTGGGGCTAAAGGCAAGGGTATCCGGCAAGGAGTCTTTTTTTGCCGTTACCGTTGCCGCCTGGAGTGCCGCGGCCAAGATCAAAAGTGCGGAACTGAATCGTTTCATTTGACTCTCGGAATTTCAAAGCTTGCGCCGGTCAAGGTTTTCAAATCCATCCAGTAAGCCGGATATGTTTTGTTCACGCAGAGCGGATCAAGGATGCGAATGGAATTTTGTTTTTGAATTCCAAAGGCGGCAAGGCTCATGCACATGGCCATGCGGTGATCGTTGTACGTTTCAAATTCTGCCGAAAGGAATTCCTTTGGCGGCGTAATCGTAATGGAATCGTCGGTGGCGCTGACGGCCGCACCGGTTTTGGAAAGTTCGTTGACCATCGCCTGAATGCGGTCGGTTTCCTTGACTTTCCAACTATGGATTCCGCGGATGGTGCTCGTTCCTTTGGCAAAAAGGCAAAGGGCGGCAACGGTCATCGCTGCATCCGGAATGGCCGACAGGTCCTTGTCGATTGCTCGGAGCGGAAATTCTCCGCGGCGGCTTTCCACAAAACCTTTCCCGTAAGAAACCTTTGCGCCCATTTCGGCAAGGACATCTGCAAAGTGAATGTCTCCCTGCATGCTGTTGTCGTCGAGACCGAGCAGGCGGACAGGTCCGTCCGAAATCGCCGCTGCCGCTAAAGCGTAACTCGCGCTCGAAGCGTCTCCTTCAATGTCATAATCGCCCGGAGAGGTGTAGCCGATATTGGGAACGTGGAATTCCTTAAAATCCAGATTTTTGACATCTACGCCAAAATCGCGCATCATGCGGAGAGTCATGGTCACGTAAGGCTTCGAAATAAGCTCTCCGTCGACGACGATTTTTAGCGGTTTTTGCATGCAGGGCGCTGCAAGTAAAATAGCTGTCAGATACTGGCTCGAAACGTTCCCGCGGATGTGGAGAACTTCGCCGTGCAAACCGTTGGCATGTAGAACGATCGGCGGGAATCCCGCATTTTCTGCATAATCGATTTTGGCGCCGATCTGGGACAGGGCATCGACCAGGTCGCGGATCGGGCGTTCCTTCATGCGTTCAATGCCCGTCAGGGTAAATTCGCCCTTTCCTAAGGCGATGGCCGCCGTCAGGAACCGAATAGAGGTTCCGGAATTTCCCACGAAAAGGTCGGCCTTTTCTGCCGGAAATCGGCCGTTTTGGCCCGGAATCGTGACATCTTTAAAATCATCGGAAACCTCGATCCCTTTAACGCCGAGCTTTTCTAAAGATTCGGCCATTGCCAACGTGTCGTCGCTCCACAATATGTTGTGGAGTCGTGTTTCCCCACGGGCAAGAGCCGCCAAAATGTAGGCGCGGTTGGTAATGCTTTTCGAACCGGGAAGGCGAATTTCCCCTTGAATATGGTCCAAAGCCTGAATTTCCAAAAAAGCGGGGTTCGAGGAATTCTTGTTCATAATATCAAATTTAGATTAAATTAATAACATAGAGAGGTTTTGTATGGAACAGAGCGACAACGTTTCACAGTTGGTCAAAAACTTGATGACCTCGAAAATATTTCAAGATGTCAAATTGGAGCAGATCGAGGAAATTGACGATATCATTTCCCGGGTTTCGCTTTCTAAAAATGAAATCTTGCTCGAAGAGGGAACCGAAAGCCATAGCTTCTATGTCGTCGAAAGCGGGGATATCGAGGTTTATTTCTCGGTCCCCGGCGAAGATCATTTTATTGATGCCTGCCGTTTAAAGGTCGGCTCTGTTGTCGGTGAAATGGCGCTCCTAGAAAACGATGTCCACTCTGCGCGCGTGATTGCTAAAACTGCGGCGAGCGTCATTAAAATTGACAGTCACGCGTTCCTGATGCACTTGGAAGCGCACCCCGATGTGGGCTTTATTGTAATGCGCAATCTGGCGCGGATTATCAGCAAGCGGTTACGTTATACCGACCATTTCGTGCGCCTTGCCGCATCGAACTAAAAGTTATTTTGTGCGTAATCAAAAGTAAAACGGTTTCATGACGGTTTCAAGAGGAAGGCTTTGTATGGAAAAAGAAATTACGGAACATGTTTTCCCTATTCGATTCTCGGACTGCAATCCGAAAAGCCGATTGAGAGTCTCAGCCTTTTTTGATTTTATGGAAGAAACCGCCATTTTGGATGCGGAAGAGAATGGCTTTGGCATTTGGAAAATGGTGCAGCAAGGTTACACTTCGGTGATTTCCAGAATCAAGCTCCGGATCAATTACATTCCGCGTTGGGGCGAAAAATTGCATGTTTCCACATGGACAAAGTCGATCTATGAACATAAAGTGGCGCTGAGGGATTATTCCATTACCGATGACAACGGCAATATGATTGCCGAAGCGACGTCTTCTTGGCTGCTGGTGAACTTGCAGACGGGTCGTTCGGAAGATCCGGAACTGACGCCTTTTATTCCGAATCTTTATCCCGAAAAAAGTGCGATTTCTGAACGCCTTGAATTAATCGATGTGCGCCCGAATCCGCAGATCCTGCTGACCAAAACGGCTGCCTATTCCGATATCGATATGAATCGCCATGTGAATAATTGCCGTTATGTGGATTGGATTCTGGATGCTCTATTTTTGGATCCAGGAATGAAAGGAAAAGAAATTCGTTCCTTGCAGATCAACTTCCTTGCCGGAATCCCTTTGGGCGAAAATGTGCATTTGGTGCGTTTTGAAAACTCCAATCATCACGCCTACATCTTTGGAGTCAATGCGAAAGATCCCGCTAAGGTCCATTTTCAGGCGCGGATTGGAATTGTTGACTAAGACCGATAAAAGTTTTTTTTAAGTTTTCCCCTATGAAGGGAATTATACTTGCCGGAGGCTCCGGTACTAGACTATATCCGCTGACCATGGTGACGTCGAAACAGCTCTTGCCCGTTTACGACAAACCCATGATCTATTACCCACTTTCGACGCTCATGCTTGCGGGCATCCGCGACATTTTGATTATTTCGACGCCGACGGATCTCCCGAATTTTGAACGTTTGCTCGGAGATGGCAGTGCGATGGGACTGAACCTTTCGTATAAGGTGCAGCCGAGTCCGGATGGCCTTGCGCAGGCGTTTATCTTGGGCGAAGAGTTTATCGGTAATGATTGCTGTGCCATGGTCCTCGGCGACAATATCTTTTACGGAAACGGCTTTAGTCCGCTGCTCCGTGCGGCCGTCAAAAATGCGGAAGAAAATGGCCGGGCAAGCGTGTTCGGTTATTACGTCGAAGATCCGGAACGTTTTGGAGTCGTCGAATTCGATGCTTCGGGCAAGGTGATTTCTGTCGAAGAAAAACCCAAAGTTCCCAAAAGCAACTATGCGATTACGGGACTTTATTTTTACGACAACCGCGTGTCCAAGTTTGCCAAGGCCCAAAAGCCGAGTGCCCGCGGGGAACTCGAAATTACCGATCTGAACAAGGTCTATCTGGAAATGGGTGAGCTGGATGTGAAGCTCCTTGGCCGCGGTTTTGCCTGGCTCGATACAGGAACGATGGATAGCCTGATTGAGGCCGGTGATTTTGTCCGGATGGTTGAAAATCGTCAGGGCATTCAGATTTCGGCTGTGGAAGAAATCGCTTACATCAACGGTTGGATCAGCAAGGAAAAGCTTTTGGAAAGTGCAACCAAGTATGGAAAGTCTCCCTATGGCTTGCACTTGCGTAAGGTTGCGGAAGGCAAAATTCACTATTAATCATTTTTTGGAATGAACATGGAAAAGAAAACGATTGTGATTACCGGTGGTGCAGGCTTTATCGGAAGCCACGTGGTGCGCCTGTTCGTGAACAAGTATCCGGAGTACAAGATTATCAACTTGGATAAGTTGACCTACGCGGGCAACCTCGCGAACCTGAAGGATATCGAAGATAAGCCGAACTACAAGTTCGTGAAGATGGACATTTGCGATTTTGACGCGTTCTACAAGCTCATGCAAGATGAAAAGGTCGATGGCATCATTCATTTGGCTGCAGAAAGTCATGTGGACCGCTCCATCAAGGATCCGTTTACGTTTGCAAAGACGAATGTGATGGGTACTTTGAGCCTTCTCCAGGCCGCGAAGCTCTACTGGGAATCCCTCCCGGAAAAGTACGAGGGCAAGCGCTTCTACCACATTTCGACAGACGAAGTTTACGGTGCGCTTCAGATGAACCATCCGGAAGGTATCACGCCGCCGTTTACTACGACGGCTTCGAGCTCCGAACATCACCTGGCCTACGGTGACGACTTCTTCTACGAGACGACGAAGTACACGCCGCATTCTCCGTATTCCGCCAGTAAGGCAGGCTCCGACCACTTTGTGCGTGCGTTCCACGACACTTACGGTATGCCGACGATCGTCACGAACTGCAGTAACAACTACGGCCCGTACCAGTTCCCCGAAAAGCTCATTCCGCTGTTCATCAACAACATCCGCCACAAAAAGCCGCTCCCGGTTTACGGCAAGGGCGAAAACGTTCGCGACTGGCTCTTTGTCGAAGACCACGCCCGCGCGATTGACGTGATTTTCCATAATGGGAAGATTGCCGAAACCTACAACATCGGCGGATTCAACGAATGGAAGAACATCGACATCATCAAGGTTGTCATCAAGACTGTCGATAAACTTCTTGGCCGTGCAGAAGGCGAGGACTTGAACCTCATCACGTATGTCACGGACCGCCTGGGCCACGATGCCCGCTACGCCATTGATTCTACCAAGCTCCAGAAGGAACTCGGCTGGGAACCGTCGTTGCAGTTCGAAGAAGGCATCGAAAAAACCGTGCGTTGGTACCTCGACAACCAGGAATGGCTGGACAACATCACGAGCGGTGATTACGAAAAGTATTACGAGAAAATGTATGGAGATAGGACTTAGAACTTAAAAGAATGTCATTGCGAGCGAAGCGAGGCAATCTCTCTAAGCTCTATCAACAGGAGAATTAAAATGGGAAAGTTTAAGTTTATCGATACAGAAATTGAAGGCGTTAAAATTATTGAACCGACCGTTTTTGGCGACGCTCGCGGTTACTTTATGGAAACCTACAGCGAAAAGGAATTTGCAGAAAACGGCATCGATGTGAAGTTTGTCCAAGACAACGAATCCCGCAGCAAAAAGGGAGTTCTTCGCGGTCTGCACTTCCAAAAGCAGAATCCGCAGGGCAAGCTCGTGCGCGTCATCGAAGGGGAAGTCTTTGACGTTGCCGTGGATCTTCGCAAGGCGAGCAAGACGTTCGGCAAATGGGTCGGAGTGACGCTTTCGGCAGAAAACAAAAGGCAGTTCTATATTCCGGAAGGCTTTGCCCACGGCTTTGCGGTTCTTTCGGAAACAGCCACTTTTGTTTACAAATGTACGCGCTTTTACGCCCCGGGAGACGAAGGCGGCCTCATGTGGAACGATCCGCAAATCGGTATCCAGTGGCCGGTCAGCGAGGATTTTAAGCCTCTCCTTTCCGAGAAGGACACGAAGAATCCGACTCTCGACAAATTGGATTGGACTTTCTAATCAAGAAAAATTATTTTTTCCCTAATGAAAAATATCCTTGTACTTTGCTCTGGAAATGTCTGCCGAAGTCCGACAGCGGAATTCCTCTTGCGTAAGTCTTTGGCGGGTGTCGATGTTTCCGTTCAAAGCGCAGGAATTGGTGCCGTTATCGATTCGCCGGCGGAACCGCTTGCCCAAAAGGTGGCGCTTTCGCATGGGCTAGACATTTCTTCGCATCGTTCCCGGCAAGTTACAATGGATATGCTCAAGTGGGCCGACTTGATTTTGGTGATGGAAAAATTTCAAAAGATCCATTTGCAGGAACGCTATCCATGGCTCAAAGATAAAATCTTCCGCTATGGCGAGTCCTTGAAAGTGGATGTCCCTGATCCGCATGGTCGTCCCGAAAGCGCGTTTGTGATGACTTGGAATTTTATTGAGAAATTGACGCCGTATTGGGTCGAAAAAATTTCTCAGCTTTAAGGACCGATATTTATGGCGAATGAAAAGAAAGTGACTCCGAATCCGTCAAAAAATCCATGGCTTGAGCTTTTGGAAGATCTTTGGACAAACAAAATTCTGGTGGTTGTCTATGTGTTCTGTTTTGCGGTGCTAGGAGCCTTTGTGGCACAGTGGACCCGCCCTGTATATGAAGCGAGCGCTTTGTTGCAGGTGAAGTCGAAGACCAGTTCCTTAACGGCGATGCTCGGAGATGTCGGTTCGTTGCTTGGCGTGGGCGGTGGCTCTTCGGATACCGAGATCCAATTGATGCAGAGCCGTCGCGTTCTGGATGAATTGATTGATTCTTTGGGCCTTCAGAACGATGCCTGGCCTATGGGGGTTCTGGATCGCTTGCTGCATCGCGAAGGCCGGATTGACATTCGCTATTTGAAGCTCCCGAATTTTGCGGTACTGGATCCGGATCGTTATAAACAGCCTTGGTTCTTGGTTGTCGATGATTCCGTTTCGTTCACCCTGTTGGATGATTTGCATAAAAAGGTTTTGTCTTGTTCTCCGGGAAAACTTTGCTCTGTTCCTTACATGGGGGATACTGCCGCCATTCAGGTTTCTTTGATGAAGGCAACGCAGGGTCAAAAATTCAAGGTGACCCAAAAGATGATGATCAAGGCGGTCAATAAAATTGTAAAGAATCTGTCCATCTCGGAAGTCGGAAAGAAAACGGGCATTTTGAATGTTTCTTATCAGTGCCAGTATCCAGACAAGGCTGTCATTGTGGTGGATTCCCTGACTTCGATTTATCTGCGTTTGAACGAAGAATTCGGCTCTTCGGACATGAAGAGTACGCTTGCACTTTTAGAAGCACAGCTCCCGGTCGCAAGGAAGACTTTGGACAGCTTGATGCTGAGCTTGAATGAATATCGTGAAAAAATCGGTTCCGCAGATATTGCCGCGGAAACAAAGATTACGCTCGAATCGCAGGTGAGATTGCAACAGCAGATTATTCAGCTCGAACAAATGCGCGAAGAAAAGGCGCGCCTGTTCGATGTTTCGCACCCGCAGATCGTAACCATGGATAAGCAAATCGCTTCGTTAAAGCGTGAACTTGCCCGTGCCGGTTCGCAGACGAAAAAGTTGCCGGAAACGCAGCAAAAGATTTTGGCGATGACGACGGAAGCCCAGTACGCCCAGACGATCTATTCGGATCTTTTAAAGCGTGTGGAACAACTCCGTCTTTTGGTAGCGAGCTCTTCGGAATCCGCTCAGATTATTGACTCTGCGATCGCCAATCCGGAACCTGTGAAACCCAAGAAGAAGATGATCTTCCTCGCGTTCATCTTTGCCGGCTTCTGTGTTGCCTTCGGCTTCATTTCTCTCCGCAAAAAGATGAAGGGCGTCTCGGATCCTTTCTTGGTTTCGAAAACGACGGGAGTGAGCGTCTATTCGTTGATCTCGAAGGGCGAAGCGGAGTCGGAAGAAGGACTACAGACGTTGCAGCTTTCGTTAGAGCTTGAATCTTTTGGCAAGAATCGCGTGCTTTGCGTTTCGGGCCTTTTGCCGGGGGTGGGATGCTCCTTTGTCGCAAATCGGTTGGCCCGCTCGTTGGCAATGTCCGGCAAAAAAGTCCTTTTAGTCGATGCGGATCTGCAGAATGGAAATCTTGGAAGCCTGTTCGGAATGAATGGTTCGGAAGGCCTTGTTGAAGTCCTGGCAGGAAAAACTTCGATTCAATCGGCCATTCATGCGTCAAAAACTCCGAATTTGGATGTGCTCCTTTCTGGAAATCATCTGATGTGTTCGGAAGGCGTTTTTGGCGCGGAAAAGTTTACCAACTTTGTCAAGCTCGTTCGTGACGGCTATGATTTTGTGATCTTGGATACGCCTGCCTTGGGAGTGCGAAGAGATGCTTCTTTGATCAGCCGTGTATCGGATGAAGTTTTATTGGTTTTGGAATATGGGCGTCATAGTCTTGAAAGCATCCAGGAAGGAATCGCTTTGTTGCCGAAGATGCCTGGCCCGGCGAAGGTAATTGCATTTAACAAGTGCGTTTTTTTGTCGGATAAAAAAGTGTTTAGGAGAAGTCAAACATGATTAATTTAATTCTTTGCGGTGGCTGCGGAACGCGCCTTTGGCCGGTTAGCCGTACGCTCATGCCCAAACAGTTTGCCAAGCTTTTTGATGGAAGTTCTCTTTTTCAGGGAACGGTGCTGACGAATTCTGTCGCCTGCGAATCGCAGTATGTGATTAGCAATGCGGAACAGTATTTTTTGGCAAAGGATCAGCTTTCCGAACTTGCAGAATGTGGAAACGATCCGCATTTTATGCTGGAACCGGTGGGACGTAATACGGCCCCGGCAATCGCTCTTGCTTGCCTTTCTTTGGATCCGAATACGGTCGTTCTGGTTTCTCCGTCGGATCATGTGATCCGCAAAAAAGATGCATACCTGAAGGTTCTTGAAAAGGCGGAAAAGCTTGCGGAAGCAGGTGCTCTTGTCACTTTTGGCATTACGCCGACAAGCCCGGAAACCGGTTACGGCTACATTGAAGCCGACGGCGAAAACGTGAAGCGCTTTGTGGAAAAGCCGAATTTGGAAAAGGCGAAGGAATATCTCCAGAGCGGAAACTTCTACTGGAACAGCGGAATCTTTTGCTTTAAGGTTTCCACCTTCCTTTCGGAACTGGAAAAGTATGCTCCGGATATGTTCATCGCTTGTAAAAAGGCGCTGGCGAATGCGAAAAAGGAAAATGAACTTCTTCGCGTGAACTATGATGACATGATGGAAATCCCTGCGAATTCCATTGACTATGCGGTGATGGAAAAGTCTAAGAAGGTGAAGGTTGTTCCGTCGGACATTGGCTGGTCGGACCTCGGTTCTTTTGACGCTCTTTATGGCGAATATCCGCATGATGAAGCGGGTAACAATGTGAACCCGAAACACATTCCGGTCGGCACCACGAATTCCTTGGTCATTGGCCAGCAACGCATGGTGGCGACGATCGATCTCGACAAGATGCTCGTGGTGGATACCCCGGATGCTCTGTTGGTGGCCCCGCTCGCTTCCAGTCAAAAGGTGAAGGTCGTTGTCGAAAAGTTGAAGCTTAAAAAGTCCGCACTGACGGATGTTCCGCAGACGGTTAGCCGTCCGTGGGGAAGCTATTCTGTGCTCGATGACAATGAACGTTATAAGATCAAGCGTATCGTTGTGAAACCGGGCAAGCGTCTTTCTTTGCAAAAGCACTTGCATCGTTCTGAACATTGGGTTGTTGTCAGCGGAACCGCAACTTGCACGGTCGGGGAAAAGATTTTCTACGTCCGCCCGAACGAATCGACCTATATTCCGGTAGGAGAAGTTCACCGTTTGCAGAACGACGGTAAGCTCCCGCTCGTGATCGTGGAAGTTCAGGTCGGTGAATATACCGGTGAAGATGATATCATCCGCATCCAGGATGATTTCAAACGCTCGTAATAAAAACGAATGAATCAAAAAAGGCTCCGCTTTTGCGGAGCCTTTTGAATTTCAGAAATAGGGATTATTCTTCCGGACCCATGTATTCGACGACAAAGATAAGCGTTGCGTTGCCCGGAATCGGACCGCCGCCACGGTTGCCGTAGCCAAGTTCAGGCGGAATCACGAGGACTCTCTTTTCGCCCGGGAGCATTCCTTCGACGCCTAGATCCCAACCGCGAATCACGTTGCCCTTGCCGAGCGGGAAGTTAAAGATCTGGCCGCGTTCGCGCGAACTGTCGAACTTTTTACCGTCCGAAAGGAAGCCTGTGTAATGGACTCGGGCGTTTTCTCCGGCATGGATCGGTTCCCCTTCGCCTTCACGGATAATGCTGTATTTTAAGCCTTCCGGGCCGTCCTTCAGTTCCAGCTTTTCGATATCGGGGAAGAAGTCCATCGTTTCGGCAAGCGCTTCGTCGAGTTCCACGTTCAGCATTTCCACGCGGAAGATCAAGGTGGAATTCGGCGGGATGGCGCTATAGGATTTGGCTCCGTAGCCCATAGACGGGCTGATTTTGAGCCAGCGGACTGTTCCCGGGGTAACTCCGTCTAGGCCGATTTCCCAGCCATTGATAAGACGTCCGCCGCCGAGAATGGTGGTCAGAGGTTTGCCAAAATCCTTGGAACTTGAAAACTTGCGACCGTTGGAAATCCAGCCGGTGTAATGCGTTTGAATGCGGGTACCTTGGGTAGCCTGGGTTCCAGAACCGCTCTTTTCGTCCCAGTATTCGACGCCGTTTTCGAGCTTTTTCCACTGGGCTTTTTTACTGTCGGCAAAGTTATCCGGCTGCAGGGGAGGATCGGCAGAAACGAGTTCGACTTCGAAGTAAAGGTCCGAACGGGGAGGAATCGGGCCGATTTCGCGGTCGCCATAGGCAAGCTGGTAGGGAATGGAAAGCTTGCGAATTTCGCCGACTTTCATGCCTAAAAGTCCACGTTCCCATCCGGGGATCACTTGGCCTGCGCCAAGCGAAAATTCGAGAGGTTCTCCGCGGTCGTAAGAGTTGTCGAACATCGTCATGGCCGAGTCGGCTAAATAGCTCTTGTAGTGGACGCGGATCAGCTGACCGTTCTGAATCGGTTCGCCGGAACCTTCTTGGACTGTAACAACTTCGTACGGAATTGCCCACAGGCAAACCGGCAGAAGAACGAGAAAAGCAAAAAATCTGATTTTGAGCATGCGAACTCCTGTGGTGCAAATTAGAAAATGCTAGTTTTTTTGGACACAAGCAGGTGGAATAACATGGATTTGACAATCATTTTCATGCTGGTGGCTATCGTTCTGCTCTCGCTGGTGCTTGCCGGCCTGGGAGCTTATGTGGTCATCCATAATTCAGATGAGAAGGAAAAGGAATCGAACGCTCCGGTAATCGATGTTTCCGGGCAGTATGCGGTGGTGGTTCGTCCTGCCCGTGAATCGATCGATAAGGTCAAACCTTCTTTAAAAGAAATTGCGGAATGGCTTTCTACTACGGGCGCTAGTCCGGAAGATCAGGCTCGTTTGATTGAATCTTGGGAAAAAAGCATTGATGACGTTGTTAAGGTGATTGATGACGGAGACCGAAATGGCACGGTGACGTACCGTGTGGTGATTGGTCCTAAAAGCAAGCCGTTTTGTAGTTTTATGAGTGACGACAATTATATTACGCGGGAACAGATCCGGAACCATGCCGAAATTCTTCCGCCTTATGTTCTCGGTTGTGATTGTCGTTTGGTACCAAAGCTTCCTTGGGAAAATCCGGGCAAGGCGGGGTGGAAACCTCTCATTCCGGAAAATGGGGCGTATCGCGTTCCCGACTGGAGACACATTGCGTAAGACTCTACTTTTAGCTTCTCTTTGCTCTGCCGCCGCCTTTGCGGCGAATTCGGCGATCATCACTCTAGAGATGCCGGTCGGCGCTCGCCAGCTCGGTATGGGCGAAACGGGTGTCGCGGTTGCAGACGACGCAACTGCGCTTTATTATAACCCGGCTGGTCTAGCTTTTGGACCGCTTGCCAATGAATGGGAACTTTCCCTGGAACAAAAATCAGAAAAGGTCCCGGCGTTTACAAAGCTTGCAGCCAAGAATCGTTCTGGCTTCTTTGAAAAAAGTGAAATCTGGGCGGGCACCAATAGCGGCATTCGTCATTATGACGGCGAGCATTGGTCCGATTACCATGTGGTGACGCTGGAAGGCCAACAAAAAATTCGCGACGTGGTCCGTGTATTTGCGGGAACGGAAGCGGGGCTCGACGAATATACGCGCAAGGTGAAGCAGTTCAACGATGTGCAAAACGATATCGATGAATCTTATGTGCGTGACGTGAAGATTCCGTGGAACCTGGTCGTCGGCGATACGGTCACCGCTCTCTTGTATGACGCTCGCACCGAAAAGCTTTGGGTCGGCACCCCGAAGGGACTTTTCCGCTTCGACGGAAAAACCTGGAAAAATTATGAGGCAGAACTCGGAACGCCGCGCGTGACCGCTTTGGTGAATCAGGGCGCAACGCTCTGGGTCGGTACCGATAACGGCCTTTTCTCTTACCGTAACGGTGTCGTGGAACAGAAGGGTAAGGTTCTCCCGAGTCAAAAGATCAATGCGCTTGCATGGTCGGAATTCAAGGGCGAACTTTATGTGGCGGCTGACGGGGCTGGCATTGCCCGTTTGATTCCCAAGAAAGGCTCTAGCACCAAGGACCGTTGGAGCTTGTTCAATGACGAAGATGGCTTGATGGATTTGCACTCGACGGCTTTGATCGTGGATTCTTCGGGACATGTCTGGTCTGCGCATCAGGGAGGCCTTTCCCATTTTAATCTGCGCAAGTGGGAACAGGTCAAGTTCGAAAGCAACGTGGTGCACGATCTCGCTGTTGACAAGAACGGCGCTATCTGGATTGCGACCGACAAGGGCGTTTGGCGCCATCTTCCCGATTATGCGACCGCTTCGGGTAAAAAGGCGGAACTGGAACGTAAACCGGAAGAACGAGGCAATCAGCAGTCCGAAGACGAATGGCAGCATTTCCATTCGGGAAACGGTCTTTCTTCGAATCGAGTCTATGCGGTTTTGCCGCAGGCAAATGACGTTTGGTTCAGCACAAGTGCGGGCATTGAACGTTACAAGGATGCCGATTACCAGCTCACGTTCTTCTACGAAAAGCTTCTCCCGGTCTTGAACATTCCGGATCTGTATCATTTGTTCGGTGGCATGACGATTCCTCTTGCGGAATGGGGAACTTTGGGCGTGTCGGTGAACTTTGTGTCGTTCGGTGAAACGGTCGTTTCTACAGAGGATGACGCGGCGACGAATGCGAACAGTTCGGAAGTGGTCGGTGCCGTTAGTTATGGCACAAAGCTTTCGCAAAATTCTTCGATTGGTTTGACCATTAAATTCTTCTATTCGGATTTGAGCTCGGGCGCATCTACGAGTGGAGAAGAGGCGACGACTTTCAGTTACGCCTTTGATGTGGGCTTCCTCCGTCGCAACTTCTTGATCGATGATTTGAGCGCGGCGGTTGTCTTGGCAAACATTGGCCCTAGCGTCTATTATACGGATAAGTCCGATCAGGATCCGATCCCTTTGACCTGGCGCCTTGGACTTGCGTATGAAATTCTGAACACGCTGGATCACCGCCTGCTTGTGGCTGCGGATTATAATCGCACGGTTGTCTATGACGATGACAAGGGCGATCCGGAACCGTTCTACACGGCGATGTGGAAGAGCCTGATTCGTCCAGAACTCGGCGGTCATGGCGCAACCCGTTTCAAGAATTCTTTGCTCCAGGGTATTTTCAATGTCGGTGCGGAATACACCTATTCCAATACGGTGGCTGTCCGCATCGGTTACCTCTACGACAAAACGGGTAAGCGTAACGAAGTGGACTTGGGCCTTGGCGTCATGCTTTCCGATGTGCTTGAATTCGACATTGCGACGATCAAGGATGTGGGCGATAATGACGGCGTTCGCGATGGCCAGATGCGCTTCGGCATGATCTTTAAATTCTAAGGCTTGCGCAAAATGTCTGCCCCGGTAAATTATCAGCGTCAGATGGATGACATCATTCGTCGATTGCAGAGCCGGGGCGAAGTGCCGTCGCTTTTACTGCACTGCTGCTGTGCGCCTTGTTCGACCTATGTGCTCGAATATCTGTCGAACTATTTTCATATTACGACGTTTTATTACAACCCGAATATTTTCCCGGTTGAAGAATATCAGCACCGCGTTGCAGAATTGAAACGCTTTTCGGCGGAATATCCGGCTAAGTACCCGGTGAACTTCCTAGAAGGGAATTACGAACCGGAACGTTATTATGCGGCTGTAAAAGGGCTTGAAAAAGAAAAGGAAGGCGGTGCCCGCTGTTACAAGTGCTTTGAACTCCGTCTGGGCGAAGCGGCAAAGGTTGCGAAAGAACTCGGCATGGATTATTTCACGACAACGCTCACCATTAGCCCCATGAAAGATGCGGATGTGTTAAATCATATCGGTGAAGAAATGGGGAAGCTTTACGGTGTAAAACATTTGCCGTCGAATTTTAAAAAACGCAACGGATTTTTGCGCTCTACACAGCTTTGCAAAGAATACCATCTTTACCGCCAATATTTTTGCGGGTGCGTCTTTTCGAAGATGGAGCGGGATCGTCAGATTGCCGAAGAAGAAGCCAAGGCGCGTGCTTTGCAGGAACAAAATCCTGCGGCTTCCATTTAATGATTTTTGAATAATCAAAAAAAGAGTCTCCGCCGAAGCGGAGACCCTTTCTCTCTTTGTAGGTTGAATCTTATCGGAGCGAGATGCGCTTAGTCCAGCTCATAGATCCGGATTGGATGCGGACGATGTAGGAACCGTTTTGCAGAGATGCGAGCGAAACAGCTCCGTTTACCTGGAGAAGGCGCTTTAAGGCGCGTCCCTGCATATCGAACACTTCGACGGAAACCGGAGCTTCGCTGCTGATGTGGAGCGTTTTTCCGACGATCATGGCGTTCAATTTCTGCATGCTGGCCATGCCAGAAATCGAAGTGCGGTCGTCTGGAAGTTCGTCCACAACGTTCAGGAAGAGCTCTACTGTTTCACCGTTCACCGTAATGTTTTCTGTGTAGGTGTTTGTGGATGCCCAGTTTTCGACATTGCCGGAAATCGTGACTGAGTTACCGACATAGTCAAAGTGGATGTCGCCAATGCTGCTGAAGTTCCAGGTGTTACGATTGAACGCGTTGACGTTTGTAATCGTAATCGGTTCAAGTGCAGTGCCCTTTGCCACGATCTGGCTTGTAGATCCGCTGATTACGTAGCCTGCTGCAGAAACAGAAGAGCTCGAAACCGGCACAACCGTTGTGCTTGAAGAAGACCATACCGAGCTGGAGGACGGTTGATTCGAGCTAGAAGAGGCTGCAGAACTCGAAGAGAATGCGGAGCTGGAAGAGGATTTTGCAGAACTGGAGGACGATTTTGCGGAACTGGAAGAAGACTGTACCACCGGGACAATCGACATGCCTGTGCAACGGACGTCATCAATATAGAGATAGTTGTAAGCGGGCTGACTTCCCTTGATTTCCCATGTGAGCTTGTTGATGCGCTTCTTGGAAAGGGTCACCGGTTCTGCCCAAGGTTCCTGAGCAAGACTGTTCCAGGCGATGGTCACTGTTTTCCAGTCGCTCGAAGCGGCTTTGGTTGTTTGATGGAAACCGTAATCCAAAACGTTCGTGTCTTCAGCCTTGAAGTTGTGCGATGCACCTTTATACTTGTAACTGATTGCGGAGCAAGCCGAAAGATCGTAGGCGGTCTGGGTTTCGTTTAAGCCTACGCCGATAGCGACATACGGATCGTAAAGATTTCCACCCTTGGATAGCTTGACTCCGGTAATGCCTGCAGCGTAAGCTGTAGAATTTCCCGTGGAAGATCCCGGAAGAATCACGTTATAGCCACCTTTTTTACCAGTGCCATTGCTGATTGTCGAAGCGCCGTCGTCACCGATATCGGTATAGGCGTACCATTCGCCACCGGTAAAGGCAAAGTTATCACCGTCTTCAAAGTTATCGATGTAATCGTTAGTGCCGTTTGTTTGGGAACTAGAAGAGGACTTTGCAGAGCTTGAAGAGGACTGCGGTACGGTACCGCTGCAAGCCGTATAGGATTTCGGCAAATAGGCGAAGACGTTGCTGTTGACCCATTGACCGCTTTCGGAATAGTTCCAAGCGCCGTCGGTGGTGAAATAGGAGGCTGTTTCTTTTTTGTTCGAAACGGACCAGTTGGCGCCGGAAAGCTTATGTGTCTTCATCCAGTCGTACCAGGTGGTGCTATAGCTAGGAGTAAAGCCACCGTCACCGCTAGGAGCTGAGTTGCCCCATTCAGAAACGAAAACGGAAAGTCCACCGTTCATGGCGGCTTCCGCATTCTTTCCTTCTTTTCCCGTTGTGTGTCTGTATGGATCTTCGCCTGCGTAATAATGGAATGTGTAAGCTACGTTTTTATCGGAGAGAGGCTTTGCGAGAGCAGCGTTTGTGTATTGGTCATAATACGGTGTGCCGACAAGGATCAGATTGTCTGAATATTGGCGGATCGTGTTGATGACAGCGGTTGCATAGGGATAAATGCCATCTACCCAGTAATTTCGAGCTCCGCTCAGATCAAACCAAGCCTCATTGCAGGCATTTTTCGGCTCGTTGTAAATTTCAAAAATCACATTGTCATATTTTCCCCATTTTTCTGCCATTCTGGCAAAAAAATCTTGGGCTTTTGATGTAATCTTTTCGGCGCAGTGGCTGTGAAAATCGATAATCACGTAGATGTCATTATCGATGGCGGACTGCACGACTGCATCCATCAAGTTTTGATAGTAAGTCGTTTTGCTAAAATAGTTGCCAGCACCCCAGTCCTCATCGACACCCATCGCAGCGCGGATCAACTGAATGTTCTGCTTTTCGACAAGACCAGTCACATAGGCGTCGGACCAGAAAGGCGAACCTGCGTCGCTTGCGATGCTCCAGAAAAGGCTCATCCCTTGCACCGCGACTTCATTTCCGTCAGAGACGCCTTTACAGGAACCGTAAATTCGGCCCTTGTCTTCTGAGTTGGTACCAGCAATCAGTTCGCCATAAGCGCTCACCGGGCCGATGCGACCGAACGAAAGCGTAGTAAGCCCTAAAGCGAGCACGCTTGCGCCTAAAACCTTCTTGTTAAAATGGAATCTCATTTAGACCTCACAAAGAGAATGTGGAAACACCCTTAATTTATGCCTAAAAAGTTCCGATTTCTGTAAAATGCAGTAAACAAGTGGTTCTTTTTGTTCCCAATTTGTTCTTTTGTATGTAAAGGAAACGTTACCTGCGTGATGCAAGTAACGTTCGAAAAGCGGGAATGTGAAACGGTTGAAGCGGTTGAGAGATTTTGATTATTCTTCGAAGGTTCCTTCGAAGACAAATTCAGCTGGCCCGGTCATCATGACGTGGGAATTGTCTTCGCGCCATTCGATATGGAGCGTTCCACCGAGAAGTTCAAGGTCGATTGCGCGGGAAGTTTTTCCGTTCAGAACGCAAGCGACGAGAGTCGCGCATGCGCCTGTTCCGCAGGCAAGGGTTTCTCCGGTTCCGCGTTCCCAAACGCGCATCTTGGCATGGGTGCTGTCAATGACTTCACAAAATTCGATGTTCGACTTACGCGGAAAGACTTTGTCGATTTCGTAGTCGGGACCTTTGGTGTGGACCGGAGCTTTTTTGACGCTGTCGACGAAGGTAACTGCGTGCGGATTTCCCATCGAGACACAGGTGAATTCACGACCATCCAAAAGGATTTTGTTCGTATCTGCAGAAACAGGAATTTTTACCGGTTCAAGAATCGGAGCTCCCATATCTACCGTGGCCGAAAGAAAACTTTCGCCGTTGCGGTGAATCACGATATGCTTGATGCCCGCACCGGTTTCCATGTCGAATTCATCCTTGGATTTGTGGAAGAATCGTTCCCATGCAAAACGAGCCACGCAACGGCTGGCGTTTCCGCACATTTCTGCTTCGCTGCCATCCGGATTAAACATACGCATGCGTACATCGGCTTTATCCGAAAGGCTGATCAAAACCAAGCCATCGGAACCGACTCCGAAATGCCTGTCGGAAATTTTCGGAGAAAGCTTTGTAGGGTCTTTAACCACGCTGTTTCGGTTGTCTACATAAATGTAGTCGTTACCAGCGCCTTGCATTTTCGTGAAGTGGATCATAGGAGTTTTCCTAGATGAAGTGGTCATCGATGATGCCGCTTGCTAGAACGGCATCATCTTGATAAAGTACGACGATTTGCCCCGGAGTTACAGACATTTGAGGTTCATCGAAGGTTACGAACAAATTATCGCCTTCAATTTTAAAAGAGGCGGGAGCAAGGGTTTTGCCGTGGCGAATCTTGGCCAAGGCGCGTCCTTCGTTCACATTGTCATCTAAAAGAAGACGGTTTACGTCGTGCGCTTTTAAGCTCTTGGAATAAAGTTCCGCCTTGGTTCCAAGGATGACCTGGTTCTTATGCGGGTCAATCCTTACGACAAATAACGGTTCCTTTAAGCCTCCGATGCCGAGTCCTTTGCGCTGACCGATGGTATAATAAATAATCCCGTTGTGATGTCCTAAAACGTTGCCGTTCGTATCGACGATGTCTCCGGGCTTGATATCATCCTTGTCAAAGAGAACCGAGTAATCTTCGCATTCAATGAAGTCTTGGCTTTCGTGCTGCTTGGCCACATCTTCAAAGCCGGATTCCGCGGCAAGAGCCTTGACTTCTTTCTTCGTCAGGGTTCCCAGGGGGAAGATAACATGGGAAAGCTGTTCTCTTTTTAAGCGCGAAAGAAAATACGTCTGGTCTTTGGTCCCGTCGACAGCTTTTTGCAAAAGTCTACCGTTCTCAGAAACTTGCGCATAGTGACCGGTTGCAAAAACGTCAAAGTCGAGCAGCTGATGAGCGCTGTCGATTAAGAATCCGAATTTCATTTTCTGGTTGCATTTGACGCAGGGATTCGGAGTGCGGCCGGCTTTATATTCTTTGCGGAAGTAATCGAGAACGTTTCGCTTATATTGCTCCGCGAGAGGGATGACTTCGTAGTCAATGCCAAGGCGTTTTGCGATTTGGGCAGTTTTTTCCAGTTCACGCACTTCGCCGGGGCCAAAACAGCCGCTTTGACCGTGATCCTGGATAGGGATGGTCCCATCCCAAAGGGACATGGTGACACCGACAACGGTATGACCTTGTTTCTTCAAAAGATATGCGGCCATTGTCGAATCGACGCCGCCAGAAAGTCCAACTGCGATTTTCATACCCTCAAATATAGGAAATGAGTAGGATATTCCAAAAAACTTTCTAATTTTCCCTATATGGATATTGCTAACTGGCGAACAAAAATCGATGAACTCGAGAATATTTTGATCGAGCTTTTGAATAACCGCGCCCGCTATGCGGTTGAAATTGGCAAAATTAAAAAGGAAAAGGGACTTCCTGTCTTTGACGCATCCCGGGAACAGGAAATCCTTTCCCGTGTGGCAGAAAAGGCAAAAAAGCAGGGCGGCCCTCTTTCGCCAGAATCGATGAAACATATTTTCCAGGTCATTATGACCGAAACTCGACAGGTGGAAAAGTGATGTTTTCTTTTAAGCGGATTACTTTTGTCGGCTTCGGACTTCTCGCAAGTTCGATTGCGGCGGCTTTCAAGCAGGCGAAAGAAGATGTCATTATTCGGGCTGTCAGTTCTCCGAAAACGCTAGACCGCGCCAAGGAATTGAAACTTGTCGATGAAACTTTTGGCTATGACGAATTGGACAAGTGGGTGAACGGTTCCGATATCATCCTGCTTTGTACGCCCATTTCGATCATCCTTTCGACGCTTGAAAAACTTTCCCGTTTTTCTCCGGACCATCCGATTCTCGTTTCGGATATCGGCAGTACCAAGGCGGAAATTTGTAAAACAGGAGCGGCTTTGAAGGCTCCGTTCCGCTTTGTGGGAAGTCACCCGATGGCGGGTTCGGAAAAGCGTTCTGTGGAATTCAACGATCCTTCGCTTTATGAAAACGCCTACTGGTTTGTTTGCCCGCCGAAGGGAATGCCCGAAGACGATTATAAGGCTTTGTCCGAAATTATCTCGTTCGTCGGGGCGACCCAGATCGTTTTCCCTCCGGAACATCATGACCAGACTGTCGCTTGGGTCAGCCATATGCCGCAGATGGCAAGTTCAAGCCTCGCCGCTAGTATTCCGGCGCGCCTTTTGGACAACGGATACCAGCACTTTGCAGGGCGCGCCTT
>OCVV011323229.1_pt1 | contig 26654 bp, 22 predicted proteins | sample 1539721 | NCBI WGS metagenome assembly OCVV01 (sample SAMN02144230, study PRJEB22623) | gut metagenome | biome: sheep rumen | host: Ovis aries | place: New Zealand | reverse complement strand
AACTGTTACTATTACGTCCTGTTTATCTGCATTGAATGTGATTGTGTCTTCGTATGCGTTGTAGTTTGTGTTACCGGCGTAACCTACTGTTACTGTGTTTTCACCGACCTGTGTTACTTTAGCATCTACTGAATAAGATCCTGTTTTATCTGTTCTTGCAAGGTATTTTTTGCCATTTACAACAACTCTCACATTACTGTTACTTATTGTTTTTCCTTCAGCAGTTGTGAATTTACCAGTTATAGTTGCAGTGTCACCATATGCTACATCAGTAATAGGAGCGATGGTTACGATTACATCCTGTTTTGCAATTGGGAATGTTATTTCGTCTTCAGATGCCTGATATTTATCATTACCTGCATAAACTGCTTTTACTGTTTGATTTTCAAGTGTTTTGAAGACTGCTATGTATTCGAATACTCCTCCTTTTGTTGTTACATTAACTTCTTTTTCACCAATAGTAAGTGTTACCACTTGGTTGAAAAGTCCGATGCTGTCATCATTGATTAATATACCACTAATTGTTACATTTGCATTATATTTTGCATCATCGATAGAATCTAAGAGTAGTATTGTGTCTTTTGGTGCGGTCAATTGTTTTATTTGTTCTGTAAGATTGTTAATTTGTTCTTTTAATTCTTCATTTTCTTCTGTTAGATTTTTGATTTCTTCTGCAATTTTGTCAGTAACATTTAGTTTTAATGTGTTACTACTACTTTCGTTGTATGTTTTATCACTTAAGAATTTTAATGTGATGTTTGTTATTCCACCACTTGTTGGTGTATATGGTAAAGAGATAATTCCTTCATCATTTGTATTTAAGTCGTAAGTTATGTCATTGATGTTTAATTTTATATTTTTATAGGTTAGTTTATTATTATCTTCATCAATTAATTTTCCGTTTAAGAGTATAGTTTCTCCTGTTTGAACATCTGTTTTCAGAGTTTCTAATGAAATATTAGTATTAATTTTTCTAATATTTAATAAATTTTGAGCACTGTTGTTTTCATAGTATTTTGATGTTAATGTTGCAATGATTTTTCCAGAATATTCTTCTGTGAAAGTATGATTAATCGTAGCTATTCCATCAGTGACAGTTGTAGTTGATATTAATTCTCCTTTATCGTTGGAGAATATTACTTCTGCATCATTTATGTTTTCCTTGTTTTTATCGGTTATTGTTGCTATAATTGTTGTTTCTGCATTGATTTTACTTGAAATTTCATTTAATTTTATATCTGTTGTTCCAGGAGTAATTTTTAATGTTGTAATATTACTTTCAATATTGTATTTGATTTTTTCTGATTCAAAAGTTGCTCTTAAACTTGGATTATCTAACATTGCAGGTGTAATTGTTGTAGTAAAGTTTGCTCTGTTATTTGTTACTGGGGATTTGGTAGTGTTTCCAGCTATTTCAAAGGAAATAAATCCTTCATCAATAATATCTTTACTTTTAATGTTTGCGGTAACTGTTATTTTATCACCAACTTGTACAGGATACAACCCTGCAAATTTAATATTTCCTGTTGATTCAATAACATTTACATTATTAGCATCTTTTGTTGCTTCATATTTTTCTGTTGGATAATACCATACTCTGAGTCTTGTACTTGCTATGCGGTCAAAGGATACTAATGTTGATACTTTACCTTCAGTTAAATTAATTTTATCCTGTAAAATACCATCAGCATAAATTTCAACATAACCATTATCAACAGGGTCGTTATTAAGGTTATTGGTTATATTTATATTAACTGGTACTTGTTCACCTATGTAAACAGGATTAGCAATGTCAATATTGATTTTTACATCATATAATATTCCATTATCTGAAATAATATTGTTTGTATTTTCATCATTTATTGAGTCGATGTTAAGTTTAGTAGTTGCATTAAGATTATTTTCTTTTATAGTATTATTACTAGAATCAGTATCTAAGTGGATACTTGTACCATTTAATCCGGTAATTGAATTGTTTAATAGGGTATTACTTGATGAGTTGATAAAGATTATAGGGATTTCATCTTCTGCTACTGTAACAATATTATTTTCTATTAATATGTTACTTGCATTTGTTAAAGTAACTCCTTTGTTAAATGTATTATTTTTAAAGGAAATATCTGTGGTATTAATATAAACTGCATCATTAAATGTGATACCAGTGATATTTGATCCTTCAGAACCGGATATAAATGATATTGCTCTATTAACATTACCTTCTCCAAGGTTTGTTAAATTAATAGGTTGGTTAATAATTAAATCATATGCATTGTTAAAATCACTAACATAAACTGTATTAGGATAAGTGATTTTTTTTGTAGATAAATATCCTGTTTTTTCGGTATTATTTTCTAAAGTAACTATGTCCGTTAGAACGACTGAATTTTCATCTATATTGATAACACCTGGTAATATTGAGCTTATTGTTTTTGATTTAACAGTAGAATTAATTAAATTAATCTCATTTCCTCGAATATCTCTTATATTTGTATTAGGTATATTTGAATTTATGATATTTGATTTAATAAAATTAAATTCAATACGAGTGGTGTTAGGTAAATTTTCAGCATTTAAATTGATTAAATTTATTTTTTTTAGCGTTCCATCATCAGAATAAGCTACAGAAAATGTTATTGTTGTAAAATTATTTGATTGAATATTAATAAAACAGTTTTCTGGAAGTGTACTCATATTCACATCATAATCAAATTTCTTTTTATTGATTGTTAAAGTTCCATAATTTTCATAATTTTCATCATTAATAAAAATATATTCATAACCATTGTTGTTTTCTATTAAATCTGCAGAACCTATAATTGCGTTATCACCAAAAGTTGCATTATTACTAAGTTCATTGTTTGTAATGGATATGTTGGTACCAGATTTAACTTCAACTGAATAATTATAATTGATAGAATTCATATTGTTATTATTGAATAAAACATTATCTCCTTCGATTGTTGCAATATCAATAGTATTATTTTCAACATTATTATCGGAGTTAATAGTTAAACTTTTTATGTTGTTATCAGTGATAATATTATTTTTGTTTGAATATACTGTATTAATTATGTTGTTTGTTAAAGTACAGTTTTCTGAACTATATAAAGTATTGATGGTATTGTTAATAATTGATGCATTTGATGAAACATAAACTTCATTCATAGAATTATTTATTAACTTATTTAAACTCTTAGGACTAACTGTTCCATAAGGTATATTATTGTTAATGAACGTAATATTTTCAGCATCACCAAAATATGTGTTTACAGCATGTTCTTTATGAATGACTGTATTATTGTCGAAAAGAATATTTTTTCCTTCAACTGTTATTCCATAACAGATATCACTTTCAGACTTTATAGCTTCAATATAATTATTTCTTATGGTTATATTATTGTTGAAAAAACCGTTATCTGCCATTGTAGCATAATAACCACATAAATAGAAAAGATTACCAACTGTACCTTCTCCAATTATTGTATTATTCTCAATCAATGAATTTTTTGCACCAGCTAATACAACATTACTGCTACCACCATTATTTTTGGTTTTAAAATAACTATTTCTCACAGTAATATTATCTGACTGATTTCTTAAGCTAAATTGTCCAGTATTTTGTGCAAAACCATTGTAAACTGTAATGTTATTTATGTCTACATTGCTGGTATTTGTTATATAAATACGGGTGTTTTCAAAATTCATATTGCTTATATTTGAATTTGATCCTGAATTGATTACCTGGAAAATTCCTCCAATATATGTTGTTCCAGATTGGGGTCCTAATTTTGTATATAGCATGAATATTGTAGAAGGTGTGGATGTTATATTTACTTCTTTATTTACTGTTAGGGAGTAACGTTCTCCATCAAATTTTCCATCAAATATTATGTTGTCTCCAGATTTAATATTATCATTGAACATTCCATCTGTAACATAATTATTGAAATTTTCAGGAGTTATGGTAATTTGTTCATTCACCGCAGTTTTCTTATTATTCATAGTTTTTTTAGTTAAAAAAATAGTTTTAGTTAAAGAATTTTCAATATTTTGTATTGATTCAGTGTAAGCATTGTTGTCTTCAACATAATTGTCAATACCATCATCAAACACAGCTTCATTTCCATTTAAAGTTGAATCTGAAACTGAAGTTAAATAATTTTCACTTCTTATACAAATTATTGTTTTTTTTATTTTCATCCGTGTTAGTAATATTCAAACCACTTATTTTAACATTGTTTCCTATAACATTTAATGATAAATCTGTTGAAGAATGATTTGAACTACTTTTTACTTCGGTACTATCATTGATAGTAATTGTTTTTCCATCATAAGTACTGTCAATATCAATTATGTTGTTGTAGGTAGTACTTTCATGATTATTTAAAACTTCAACCTCTGTTTGTACAGGTGTTGTTTCTTGAGTCAATGATTCTAAACTAGTAGGTTCGGGTGTATCTGTAATTAGGGATGTATCATTCACATCTGTTGCATTTACTGCACCTAACCCTACTAATAATAGTATGACTAAAATCATTATGTGTTTAATGTTCATTTTTAATCACATTTTCTGTTTTGTAAAGAATATATTTTTCATATGTTCTTGTTGTGTTTTTATTTTTTTGTTTTATTCAAATTATTTATATTTTTAATAAATAATTTTTGAATATGTTTAATTATTTGTAATGTATTATTAAAATACTATTAGTTTAGTTATTTTTTTATAATAATTACTATTGCCTAAATTATTACAATATATTTTATCAACGTAATTCGATAAGTGAAAGTATTTTCTTAATATAATGAAATAAAGTGTTAAATATTATTTTGAAGAAAAAAAGTTTTATTTTAAGTTAACAGGGTATTCTGAATAAATAGTTAAGAGTATAATGTTATAAAATGAAAAATAGAAAAAGGATTAATTTAGAAAAAAGTGTTAATTTATAATTTAATTGATTTAAATTAGTTTTGCAAGGAATTTTTTAGAAACTTCTTCAATTTTATCTAAATGTTCCTGGGTTTTACCTTCTGCAGTAATTCTTACATAAGGCTCTGTACCAGAAGGTCTTATTAAAACCCAACTGCCATCAGTAAAGGATATTCTAACACCATCAATTGTTAAAATTTCTTTAACATCATCGAATTCATCAACAAATGATTCGGCTACTATTGACATAACCTGCTCTTTTTTATCATTGTCACAGGTTACTTTTTCTCTTATTGTAGGATAACTTTCAATAGCATCAAGCTGTTCTGATAATTTTCCATGATCCTGAACACACTTGACAATTCTTAAACCGGATAATAATCCATCAGGACACATACAAAAATCAGGATGTAACCAGGTACCACTTGGTTCTCCACCAAAAGTAGCATTGTTTTCATTAATGGACTCAGCTACATGAACATCTCCTACAGGGGTTCTAAGAACTTTTCCACCCATTTTATTCATTTCAGTATCAAGACATGCAGAAGCATCAACTGTTGTAACGACAGTACCACCAAATTCTTTTGCCATAATCGTTAATAATTTATCAAAGTCAGATAAATTACCTTTTTCATCAACAGCAATCATCCTGTCAGCGTCTCCATCATGTGCAAGACCAATATCTGCACCAATAACTTTAACAGTTTTCATAAGTTCCTGAAGATTGGCACTATTCGGTTCAGGATTACGTCCTGGGAAAAATCCATCTGGTTGAGCATTAAGTGTAATTACATTCATTCCTGCTCTTCTTAAGGCTTCTGGAGATAATTCACTACCTGCTCCGCTAGCACAATCAACAACAACTTTTAAAGGTTTTTCAGAATCTATACCCGAAATTTCAATTATTGCATCAACATATTCATCTTTGAATGAACTAATATCATACTCTTTACCAATTTCATTCCATGAAACTTTATCAAATTCTTTTTCAAAAACTATTCTCTCTATTTCACGTTCCTGGTTTTGTTTGTATGCAAGACCGTCAGCATTCCATAATTTTATACCATTATACTTTGAAGGATTATGTGATGCCGTAATCATAATACCTGCATCAGCACCTTTTTTAAGTGTTGCATATCCGACGGCAGGTGTAGGTACCATACCTAATATAAGTACGTCGCATCCACATTCCTGTAATCCTGCTGACATAATATTTTCTAAAAGTTTTCCAGTAGTTCTTGTGTCTCTTCCAATCACTACTTTTTTACCTTTTCCGCCTATGTATTTAGCCAGTGCTCTTGCAACGTCTAATGCTAGTTCTGGTGTTACTTCTTTCTGATATTCTCCTCTTATTCCTGAAGTTCCAAATAGTTTTGGTATATTTGTAGTCATGTAAGTTCATTCTCCTTTAAATAACATATCTTAAATTTATTGATAAAAAAAATTTCATTTTAAAAGATAATGGGGGTTAATTGGGAGATAATGTAATTATGCTCCAAATTTGGTTATAACATTCATAAGATCTCGGATAATGTACATTACATCTGTACCTCTTATACGGCATAATCCTCCTTTTGAAGCAGGTCTTTCACCATATTCGGTAATGTCATCTACACGTAATCCATCTGCTTTAATAAATACTGGTACTGGGTCACCAGAGTGATCCATTACACCTACTGGTGTTGAATGGTCTGCAGTAACAAATAATACGATGTCATCAATTTCGTATAATTCTTTCATTATAAGTGCATCAATTTTTTCAATGAAGTCTCTTTTATCGAATGCTGCTCCATCGTGACCACATTCATCTGCTCCATCAACATTTACAAGCATGAAATCATAACTGTCGTCTTTTGCATATTTAACAATATAATCACGTACACTTTCTAAATCAGTGTCAATACCACCAGTTGCACCTGGAATATCTACAATATCAAGTCCTGCTATTCCTGCTATACCTTTGATTATACCTGTTTCTGCTACACATACTCCTTTAAGACCATATTTATCTTCGAATGGTTCCACATAAGGTACTTCTCCTCCACCTCTTGGGAGAACAATGTTAGCAGGATTTTTACCTTCTTCAATTCTTTTAAGGTTTACAGGATGATCTTTTAACATTTCATATGATTTTTCAACAAATTTGTTAACAAGTTCTGCTGTGTATTTTGCTTCTTCTGAATCATCTGTTGCAACTACTTTTTTAGGTTTGTTACCTTCATGTTTAGGATCAGCATCAGTAATTTTATCAGATAATCCTTCACCTCTTAGTACAAGTACTGCTCTGTGTGCATCGGATTCTTTAAATATTATTTCAACATTGTCATCAAGTTTCATTTCCTGGATTGTTTTAGCTATTTCATCAGTGCCACTGTTAATTCTACCCGCACGTCTATCAATAACAGTTAAATCATCTTCTGCTGTTGCAAAGTTACATCTGAATGCAATATCTCCTGGTCTTACTTCTACATGAATTCCTGCAGCTTCAAATGGTCCACGACCGGTGTAAACTTCATAAGGATTGTAACCTAAAAGTGTAAGGTGTGCTGTGTCACTACCTGGTCTTACTCCGGGTCTTATGGTGTCCATAATTCCAGTTATACCTTCTTCAACCATTTTGTTCATGTATGGTGTATTTGCAGCTTCTAAAGGTGTTTTATTATCTAATTCTTTAACTGGGCGATCGCCCATTCCATCAATTACAAATATAATTCCTTTCATTTTTTTCATGCTCCAATAGTTATTAAAATGATACCAACTAATGCTCCAATTATTGTGGCAGATAAATTAACATGCTCGTTATTAAAAAGTCCACTACGTTCTAATGTAGCACCTAAAAGGCTATCTGCAAAACATCCAATCATTCCTGCAAATAATGCTATCAGGAGACTAGAACTAAGTTTTGGAGATACATTTAAAAAATAAGCTGTTAATCCTATTATTAAAGCTCCAACTAAACCTGCTGTAGTTCCAAGTAAAGATATACCTCCATCAGTACCTGGTTTCACATGTTCCCTGCTAGTAATTAATATAGGTTTGCTAAGAACTCCTATCTCACTAGCCATAGTGTCGGCAGTGGCAGTAGCTATTGCTCCTATGAATCCAGCATAGTTTCCAAATAAGGCCATTACTACTGGTACTATTCCATTTGATACAACATTTTTTATTGTACGTTGTTCATGTTTTAGGCCTATGCGCATTTTATATTCAGATTTAAATTTAGTGAAAATAGAACCTAAAAATAGAAATAGTAAAAGTATTATTAACCAATTAAATCCTCTTGTTATGACTATAAACATCCCAATAATTGTAACAAAAGATGAGCCTAGTAAATCAAGTGCACCAGAATAGTATACTATTATTCCGAATATTACACAAATCATGAGGAATATTAATTGTATCATATAATTAATTTTTGTGGTTTATTAATATAATATCTTTTGATAAAAAAAATATAAAAAAAAGTGGAATGGTGGTCAATGATTATTTAAATATGTTTCCCTCTTGAAACTTAGTTCAATACTTTAGTTTTAATAGTTTCAACTTTTTTAAGTGGGTATATTTTTTTAGCTTCGTGGTAAATATTAGAAGCAAATTTACCAGTAATAATTTCTTTTACAAGTTCTTCTAAAGTTTTTTCAGCTGCGTTTTCAACAATCATTCTGGTCATTGTTTCTCTGATGAGTTTTTGTTGTGATGATTTTGCTCTTTTTACAGTTATTGCTAACATGTGGACATTGATTTTTACACCATCTTTTGTGGTTGCATCAGTTATTGAATCAATACGGCTTGTTCCTCTTCTAATCATACTACGGGTGTAATCAGTTGTTACTTTGTGTCCTGTGAATTTTGTGTATGCTTTTTCACCACTTACATGATCAACTTCGAAGAATAATTTTACGTATTGTCTACTGAAATCTCCAGTAATTTCACGCATTGAAGTTTCAATTTTACGGCCAACTAACATTTCAGGTTCTCTAGCTGGGCTTGTTCCTAAACTTGCTTCTTCAAAATCTGCTGGTGCTAAAATTTCATACCATACTTTTTCTTTCCAGGTGTCACGTACTCGTCTTCTTGCTTTTGCCATTATATCACTATCTCCTTTTATTTTAATGAATTATATATTAATTTAATTAAAGTTACAGCAAATCCTCTTTTTTATGCTGTAGTATCATTGGGTTTAAAATTGAATTAGTACCCCTACTAATTATGAATTAAAATTATTGAAATCTATTAAATTTGAAAAGAATCCGTCAGGTCGTTAAATGGTAAATAAAACAATTTCTGTTTTTTATAAAAAAATTTAGATACACATGACATTATTTGGGTCATATTCTTTTATAATAATCTTTGTCACTTTGAGATTATAAATTACCATAGACCTAGTCTATATCTTATTTAAATATTATATTTTTTATATAATAAATACTTGACTATGTTGTAAAAAAAATAAGTATAAAAAAAGATGATTTAAAGTAATTCTTGAAAGGTAAATTATTTCTCTATATTTTGTTCCATATTTTATCAAAGTCATATTTATTGTTAGCGGACTCACTAATCTTTTTATCAATATCTTTAATAAATTTTTGGAAATCTGCAGATGTTTCAAACTCTTCAATTTCACTTTCATTTATGAACTTTTCCTGACCTTTTAACATAATTTCTTCATATGAATTTTCAGGTGAGTAAACTTGTGTATATAACCTTGAATAATAATTTTGTGATCCGAGTAAAGGTACAATTTGTGCAAATGGTTCTATATTTTCATATAATAATGTTTCAAGTTCTAATTTTTCTTTTAGTAATTTATTGATGTTATAGAAAGTAAGGCTAGGGTTACTTAACTTTAATATGTTTATCTTATAATAAAGTAAACATTCGTCATATCCATTAAATACTAACTGTCCTTTAATGTTGAAATGGTTTTTAAAGAAATTATATACTTTAAGACATTCTTTAACTATTTTTTTGTTGGAACCCAAATTTATTGATCTGCGGATGAACATAAATTTTTGGATTTCGGGTAAATTGACTATTTCTTCTTGAATTATATCAGTATTCTCTTTGAATCTGAATAATATTCCTCTTTTTTCAGCAAATTTTTCATATTTATTTAATTCAGATGAATTCCATCTTAATATATTTTCGTCTGTTTTAAAATTATATAGACTTATGTAAAATTCGTTTTGTTGAGGAGTTTCTTCAATCAATTCTGTCATTTGCTTAATATTTCTAATGTTATAATTTTCATATCCGTTTTCTATGTTACCTATTGTGAGAAATCTATTGAATTTTTTTCCATACAATTTTTCATATAAATTGTACCAGCATTCATCTATTTTCATAATAGACACCCCTTTCAAGAATAATGTAAATTACTAAAGTAATTTTTAATGCGTTATATTCCTTATTTTATAGCTAATTAATTATTCTTTATATTATAATAAATAATATTTAAGCAAATTTTGTTAAAATTAGGTTTACTTTTAATCCATTATTTTTAACTTAAATTAATAATGAATTTTTCAGTAATTAAAAAAAGTGTTGTTTTTGGGGGTTATAGTTATAATTTGATACTTGCTTTTTTAATTTCACGATTTATAAAATCATCAAGAACATCTTCTACAAGACCTTCAGATTCAATTATTTTAATACCCATTCTTTCAACTTCGGCTCTTGCAACTAATCCTATTTTTTCACAGATAACTATGTCACAATCTTTTATAGTATCTGCTGATTTTTCCCATTCTTCACCATCAGCTCTATGGTCTTTTGAGGAGAATAATATGTTCTCATAATTAATATTGTGGCTTTTTTCATTGTATTTATAAACTAGAAAATATTCACATATTCCAAAATGTTCCAATCGTTTTCCATTTTCTTTAACGGCCACACCAATCTTTTTCATTCGAAGTCCCCCTTAAACTCTATTTATAATATTTGTTGTAACTTCTTATTATTAATTAACCTACATTAATTATATGTTATATCAAATAAAAACAAAGCTGAATTTATAATATGCTTCAATATAAAGTTAATTATTTGAATATATTTGGTACTCCTAAATTTTTTATTTTTTTTTAAATATTTTTGCAGGTCTTTATAGAAATCTTTTTATTATTTGGAATAGATATATAATAAATACTATTCTAATAATTCTAATTATTCTTCATTCGTAGAGAATAATGGTATTAAATAGAATTTTCTATTCATGAAAAAATTTTATTAAAGTTTATTATGACTAAAATTGTAATTTATCATTCAAAAGAATGTGATCCAAAGAGATGTACTTCTATTAAGCTAGAAAAGCAAAATAAAGTTTTTATTACACATAATATGCGTAAAATACCTTATAATGCTATATTGCTTGATGCAGAAGCGACAAAAGCTGTTTCTGCTGAAGATAAAGATAAAATTACAAAATATGGATTATCAGCATTGGATTGTTCTTGGAAAAAATTGAAAAACTCTTCTTTTAATTTCAAATCTAAGAAAAATCATAGGTTACTTCCATTTCTGGTAGCAGCAAATCCAGTTAATTATGGAAAACCATGTATATTATCGACTGCTGAAGCATTAAGTGCTGCATTGTATATTGTAGGTTATAAGGATGAAGCGAAGGATTTAATGAATTCGTTCAAATGGGGTCCACACTTCATTTCACTTAATGAAAATTTATTAGAGGCCTATAGTGAGGCAAGTAATAGTACTGAAATTGTAAAAGTACAAAATGAATTCTTAGGAGGAAATTAGTATGGCAAAATTTGAAGAAGCTGAAAACAGAATGTTCAACATTAAAATTTGTTTAAAATGTAATGCAAGAAACCCAGCTAACGCAAAATCCTGTAGGAAATGTGGTTACACTGGTTTAAGATTCAAAGCAAAAGAACCAAGAGGATAGATTAATTGTACTTTTACTTTAGTACTTTTAATTTTTTTCTTTATTTTAAACTCCAAATCTATACTTAACGATTTTTATTATTTATCTGTCTATTTACTTTAAACTTGTTTTTTAAATTCTTAATTGGGAAATATTTATTAATTATAAAAATTCATTATTTAATCCAGTTATTACGTATATGATTAAGTTTTGAACAGTATATACATTATGTTCTTCTAAAAACTGAAAATAATCAAGCAGATTAACAACATTGATACATAATTAAATACTAATACTTTTTAAAATAAACTATTTATAAAGATAATTATTCATTTATAATTAAAGAGTAGATAATATGGACGTTGAAAATTATATTAATGAAACATTAAAAGATCACAAATTACATTTTACTTTGATAGATCCTGATGAACAATCACCTGAAGAAGCAGCAGCAATGGCAAAGGCAGCACAAAAAGCAGAATCTGACGGTATTTTGGTTGGTGGTTCAATAACTGATCAGGATGATTTAAATCTTACAGTTAAGGCAATTAAAGAAAGTACTGATTTGCCAGTAGTTTTATTCCCTGGAAATATAAGTGGAGTGAGTAAATATGCTGATGCTATTTTATTTATGAGTTTATTAAATTCAACTAATCCTTATTGGATAACTGGTGCACAAGCATTATCTGCTCCTTCCATCAAAAAAATGGGAATTGAAACAATTCCTATGGGTTATTTAATTATAGAACCTGGAGGAACTGTTGGTTGGGTTGGTGATGCAAAACCTATTCCTCGTAAAAAATCGGATTTAGCTTTAGCTTATTCCATGGCTGCAGAATTTTTGGGAATGAGAGTTATTTATTTGGAAGCTGGTTCCGGTGCAGATTCACATATTCCTCTTGATTTTATAATGAAAGTTAAAAAATTAACAAATTTGATTGTTATAGTTGGTGGTGGAATCAGAACAGCAAAAGATGCACAGGAAGTAAGTCAAGCTGGTGCTGATATAATAATCACAGGAACTGTAGTTGAAGAAACAGAAGATGCTTATGAAAAAATTAAAGAATTAACTGATGCTATACATTAGTTAATTTTAAATCTTTTTTATAATAATCCTAATTTTATTTATATTCCATTTTTTCTTTAATTTTCAAGTAATCTTCGTAATGGTTGATATTTAATAATTCTAATTCATTATCCTCTTTCAAAGCATAGAATTCAACACCATCTTTAATCATTTTTCTTAATATTGGATTTAGATTATCGTCTTCTTTTTGAACATAATTGTATAATAATCTTCCATAACAGCAAAAAGGCATACCTAAACCTTCAGCACTATCTAATTTTCCTATTTTTCTTCTTCTAAGAATACTTATAGTATTTTTAGGATTGGGGCTGTTGTTTAAGGTAGTTATCATACGATTGATGGTGTTTGTTGTTAAAGTTGGTTGGTCCGCAGCAGCAAATAGGAAAAATTTATCTTTTTGATTCTTTAAAGCATTTTCAATAGTTTTTGATAAATCTACGTCAGGATTTTCATTAATTATTATGTTTACTTTATTAACTAAATCATATTCTTCAAGAAGAGCATAAATTTCATCAGAAAAATGTCCTAAGCATATATTTATATTTTCAATATTTGAATTAGAAATATGTTCTATTGTATGAATTAGTAATGCTTTGTTATTTATTTCTAATTTTAATTTATGAATAGGTTTTTTTCCCATATCTTCAAAATCTTTTATCATTCTAGAATTTTTACCTGCTGCAGTAATTATTGCATCCATAAATAATCATCTCTAAAAAAAGTAATAATAAAAAAAGGGGGTTTAAGTGGATGTTGTATTGTTTGTGGAATTGGTAGTTACATTATTTCTAAGTTCATAAATTTCTGTATGAATTGCTGTTCCACCACCACTTCCGGTAGTCCACATAACTATTTTAATAGGATATTTTCCAGTATTTTTAACTAATACGTCAATAGTTGGTCTGTATTCATAAAGAATAGCTTCACGGTCACTTGACATGCCTACTGGTAAAGGATTACCTAAAGCCAATACTGCTGCCCTAAGTGATCTTCCTGGTGGACAGACTCCATGGGTAGCACTTCCGGAAGGAGCTTCTTCTTCAACAATGGATGTGAAACTAACATTTTCTTTTCCATGAGCAGAACCATTTGCAGGTATGAATGTATTGTTCCAACCTTCTGCGAATTCTCTAGCATTAGCTGCACGAACTTTTGTAGGGTAACCAGCTAAACTTTCCACATAACTTAGTCCACTACTTACTTTAACTTCAGTTGCATTGTTGTCATACACTAATACTGGGCATCCTGGTGTATAATTACGCATATAAGCATAAACATCTTCACCAAATAAATGTGTAATGTTTTCTTTTCCGTAAACATTGGATCTATTATCACTGAAGTTTCCTAAATAATAATCTACAGTTATGTTTGCTCCATCTTTTGCATTTTTAAACCATGATGTTAATCCTGCTGCTGAGACAAAATCAGTTGGCACAGTATCATTATTTATGTCACTACCCTTGATTGTTTGAATAGTTTTATTTTGACAAATAAAGTTAATTGAATCTCCTGATTTTTGAGCATATACATATCCTTTTTTATAAGCCCAAACTATCTCATCAGTTTTGTTTACACTGATTTTACCCTTTTCATCCATGTTAACTTTAGCAATACCATCTAATTTACTGGAAATATGTCCGTCTGCTGTGATGTATGTATTATTTTTTATCACATCAACAGGTGCACATCCTGTCATTAATGAACTAAGAACAGTCATAAAATTTCCATGAATTAATGGTCTTGCAATATTTATTGGATTTGCTGCCAGAGGTTCTTTAGGAATATTTGTAGTATCAATCAATAAATCTCCTGCAATTACTGTAGAACCATTTATGGCATTGATACTTTCGGTTGTATTAGCTCCACTAGTAAATGCATTGCACATAACTCCTGAAGCAAGTACAGTTAAAAATAAAATCCCAATTAATAAATATGGATTGGTTAGTTTTGCCATTTAATTATTAACCTCTCTAGTTTCATTAAATAATAATTATAATAAAAAAGATTTCATGAATTATTATATAATACTATATATTTATAATAATTAATAATATTTTTTCTAAAAAAAAGATTTAAAAAGAGTTATTGGTATTAAATTAATTTTGATGTAATTTCCGTAATCTTTGCCTGTCCATTTCCTCCAATGAATATCTTTTTACCCTTATTTTTATCAATAAACTTGATGATATCTTTAATTTCTTTAATAACCATCAAATCCTTGTCATAACCTAAATTATTAAGATATTGTATGTACTCATAAGTGATATCATCTAAACCGGGAAATATTATGAGAGTATCTGGAGAATATTCTTTAATATAATCCAATATGTTGAATCGGCATGTTTCATGTTTTCGTGGAGTTCCTATTATGACAATATCAAATTTTTCCTCTTTTAACACAGCTTTTAAAGCATCAACATTATCTGTTTTACCAATTATGATGCTGTTGCCCTCGTATTCAATTTCAATACTTCTACCTTCTACAGATTCAAAGCTTTTTAGATATTTTATAATTGATTTTTCTCTTATACCTAATTCTAAACAAGTAACTCTTGCTGCTTCGGCATTTTGTAAATTGAATGAACCAAATAAGTTTAATTCATGTTGGTACTTATCGAATAATATAGTTTTTTTACTTCTGTCAGTAATTTTCATAAGATTAGAATCATTTTTATTGAGAATTGCAGTTTTGTTTTCAATAAAATCTCCTACTTCTTCAGTGTAATGTTCTATGGATCCATGAACATCCATATGATCATAACCAATGTTGGTAGTAACAACTAAATCTATATCAAATACGTAATCACAAAAAGCTAATGTCATATCACAAACTTCAATTACAATAAAATCATAGTCTTTTTCATTTGCCTTAAGGAGTAATTCAGTATATCCTGAAAAACCACCTCCACCATTTCCTCCCAGAACAACATCATATCCTGTACTGCTTAAAATATGGTAAATCATATGGCTTGTTGTGGTCTTTCCATTAGTTCCAGTTACGGCTATTGTTTTAATATTTTTGTGTTTTTTAAGTACATCTGATATGAAAATATTTTTTTCAATGATTTTTTTACAGATATCTTTTTCAAATAAACTAGGACTTACAGACACAGCTTCTGATTTTAAAATTTTGTCTAAATTATGACTTCCAATTTCTAAATCTAATTTTTCTTTATTGATTTTTTCATGATTTAAAAGATTTAAATCTATTTTTCGATTAATATCGGAAGCATAAACATTATGGTCACGTTTTAATAGGGCAATTGTAGCTTGCTGTCCTTCCACTCCTAAACCCACAACACTTATATTCATCTTATGAACTCCTTTCTTCCATATATATTAACTTTTTAATGATTAACTATTTAGATTTATGTATCTATTTCTGAATCTTGAAAAAGAAAGCCACATTTAAATATGTTAATCTTGATAATAATTATCATTGATAAAAAATAATTATAAATAAATGATTAGTTATTGTAATTAATTGGATAAACTCAATTGAATTATTTAGGGAGTTTTGGTTTAAAATGAAAAATTTAACAAGAGAGATAGTTAAAAAAATTAACGATATTAAACAACCAATAAAAATTATGCACGTTTGTGGTTCACATGAACATACGATTATGTATAATGGTATCAGATCCATGTTACCTGAAGAAGTACAAGTTGTTGCAGGACCCGGATGTCCAGTGTGTGTAGTTCCTGCTAGAGAAATAGATGAATGTGTAGCTCTGGCAGAACAAGGTGTAACAGTAACTATTTTTGGTGACATGTTAAGAGTACCAGGTACAGAAAAATCCTTGGCTGATGCTAAAGCAGAAGGGGCTGATGTAAGGATAGTTTATGGTATTGGAAATGCAGTTGAACTTGCAAATGAAATAGATAATGAAGTAGTATTTATGTCAGCAGGATTTGAAACAACAGCACCAACTACGGCAAGTGAAATGTTAAACAATCCTCCTGAAAACTTTTCAGTATTAAGTGGTCACAGATTAGTACCACCTACACTTGATTTCTTAGTACATGATGAAGTAAAATTGGATGCTTTAATAGAACCGGGACATGTATGTACCATTATAGGAACAAAACCTTTTGAATTTTTATCTGAAAAATACGGAATACCTCAGGCAGTAGCAGGATTTAATCCATTGGATATTTTATATTCAATATACTTAATATTAAAACAGAAAAAAGAAGATAATCCTAGAATTCAAAACGAATATAAACGTGCAGTACGTGAAGAAGGAAACGTAAAAGCAATAGAAGCAATGGATGAAGTGTTTGAAGTTACTACTAAAGAATGGAGGGGTTTCCCTGAAATACCTGATTCTATTTATGAACTCAAACCTGAATTTGATGACCACAATGCAAGGAAAAAATTTGATATGGACTTACCGGATACTCAAAATGTACCTACAGGATGTATTTGTGGGCCTATTTTAAGAGGAATGGCAAGACCTGAAGATTGTAAATTATTCCGTGGTGAATGTAATCCTTTACATCCAATTGGTGCTTGTATGGTAAGTAAAGAAGGTACCTGTAATATTGCATACAGATATTCTAAAATGGATGATTAAATTAGGGTTGATAAAATGGATTATATAGTTGAAGATATTATAAAAAAACTATCAAATAAAGTCGATTATTCTGAAGTATATTTGGATACAGAAAAAACTACTGAAATATCAGTATTAAATGATGAAGTAAATTATGCTAAGGAAGAAGATGTTACTGGTATAGGTGTAAGAGTAATTAACAATCAACAACAGGGATTTTCTTATACAACTAATATAAACAGAATCGATGAAGTAATAGAACAGGCAATCAAAAATTCTAGACTAAATAATCCTGATGAAAATTTATCCATAATTGAAAAACCTCAGGGATACAAGGAAATATCTGGATTATATGATAAAAAGATAGAAGATGTAACTTTACAGGAAGCAATTCAAATATGTAATGAACTAGTAGAAATGGTTAAACAAAAAGATTGTCAACCTACATCCGCTGAATATGAAGTAAGTATTGGAAAAACAATTATTGCAAATTCAAATGGAGTTTTCGCATCTGAAAATCAGACTGGTTCGGCCATATCTGTATCAGTTAATGCGAAAGATCAGGATGGTTTTTCAAGTGCTTATGCTTATGATTTAAGTCATAATAAAGAACTAGAAGTTGAAAGAATTGTTCAAGAATCAACAGATTTGGCAAAAAATTCTAGAAATGGATTGCCTACAGAAACAAGAACTACTGATGTTGTTCTTGATTATTTTGCAATTTCATCTTTATTGAGTACATTTTTATCTGCATTAAATAGTGAAAATACTCAAAGAGGACGTTCTTACTTCCAAGATAAATTAAATGAGATGGTTACTTCAGAATCATTTTCTCTGTATGATGATGGTACAATTCCTGGTGCAAGAGCTTCATCAAAATTTGATGATGAAGGTTCACCTTCACAAAAAACTGAATTAATAAAAGATGGGGAATTAAAGAATTTTATATATGATACTTATCATGCTAATAAAGATGAACGTGATGTTACTACAACAGCCAATGCTTCAAGAGCAGGATATAGTTCTGTTCCTTCAGTAGGTTTTACTAATATTAATACAGAATTTAAAGAAATTACTCCAGTATCTGATATAATAGATGGAATAACTGTACATAGTGTAATGGGAGCACATACTGCTAATCCAATAACTGGTGATTTTTCAGTGGAAGCTCGGAATGCATTTGAAATAAAAAATGGTGAAATAACTAATCCTATAAAGAAAGCCATGATTTCAGGTAACATATTTGAAATTATGAAAAATGCTACAGCAGCAACAGAAGAAATAAGACAAGTAGGTTCATTAATAACACCGAAAGTTCTTGCAAAAAATTTAAGGGTAATTGGTTAAACTATTTTTAAAACGCTTAATTTTTTATATTTCTCTAAATTTTTCTTTTTTTTATTATTATTCTATTTTTTTATTTTTTATACTTTTTTTTAAAATTAATCTTAGGATTTAAATAATATAATGAATATATAATTATTTAATATAAAATTATAATTTGTAATTTAAAAGAATATTCTAAAATCAAGGTATTATTATTTTAATTAATTTTTTTTCATATTAATTAGTAATTATTTTAAAAATGAAGGAGTAAAGTAAATGTTTTGTAAAAAATGTGGGTCAGAACTAAATATAAATGATGAAATGTGTCCTAAATGTGGCACATTTGTAAACGATGAATTCGCTACAGAAAAATACGATCCTTTATTGGCTTTGGAAAAAGTTGAAAATATTGAAGACGATGTTATTTGGCAAGAAGCACCCTTAGGTGGTGATGCAATAATATTAAATGCTGAGGATATAGAAAAATCCGATGAACCTTTAATCAAACAACAAAATCCAAATAATTTCAATGGTGAAGAATCAACACAAAAAACTCCAAACAATGAAAATTATAAAGAAAGTTCTGTACAAGGTTCTAGAGCAGTAAAATCTACTATAGCAAACCCTATAAAACCTAGAAAACGTATTAAACCTAAAGAATCTCCAAAACAAGATGTTGCTATGACAGTTTCTGAAACTAAAAATGATGTTGTTATAGATGAATCTGAAACGGAAAAAGCAGTTGAAGACTCTGTAACTGTTGAAAAAACAGTTCAATCAGTTGCAGATTCTGTAATTGAAGAAAACATAATTGTTGATGAAGTTCCTGCAGAAGAAACCGTTTTAACAGATAATGTTGAAGATGAAATTATTGTAACTGATATATCTAATTCTGTATCTGATGATGTAATTGATATCTTTGATGATTTTGTTGTAGATGATTCATTTGCTATTATTGATGAAACTCCTGAAATAATTGAAGAAGAACCAACAGAAATTGTAGATGAAGAAAATACTTCTGAAGAAAGTACTGTTGAAGAAATATCAGAAGTTCAAGAAGAACCTGTTGAAGAACCTGAAGAAGAAGTAATTGAAGAAATTGATTCTGTTGATGAAACACTAGAAGAAGTAGTTGTTGCTGAGGAAGTAGTTGAAGAAGTTCTTCCTGTTGATGATGAGGTTGTTTCTGAAGAGGTAGTTGAAGAAGTTCTTCCTGTTGATGATGGGGTTGTTTCTGAAGAGGTAGTTGAAGAAGTTCTTCCTGTTGATGATGGGGTTGTTTCTGAAGAGGTAGTTGACCAAATTCCTGCTGTTGAAGAGAAAATCGTTGAAGAAACTACTGTGGATGAAGTAATAAGTCCTGAAGAAGCTTTATTTGAGGAACATTTCTTTGAAGTAGAATCCCCTGAAGACACTGTAATAACAGAACCTATTGAAACACCAATAATGGAAGAAGTTCAGACAAAATTAGAAGAAATTGCAAAAACAGAAGAACAAGCTAAAAATCTTGAAGAAAACATAATTTCAGATAAAACTGAGGATACTAAAGATTTGGCTGATGTATCTTTAGCAGGTGCTGCAGTTGCTGGTGCAGCAGACAGAGCAAAACAAAATTTTGATGAAGACACAGTTATCAAATCATTAGATGACACAACACTTGATAAAGAAAACCTAAACAAAATACAAGATAAAGATTTAGCTATGAAATCCAAATTAAATACATCTTTTGAGGAAGATGATGTTGATTTGGATGTTGATGAAAATATTGACAGTTTAACTAGTAAAATTACAACGGTTTTAATTATCTTGTTAATATTAATCATCGCAATTGTTGTTGCTACATTTTTATTACAACAAATAGGATTATAATTTACTCCTTTTATTTTTTTTTAAACTATTTTTAATGAAATTTTTCTATAACTATTTTTAATGATATTGTTCATTCTTTTTACTATTGCTAAAATATATATCATAAAGTAATAGATAATATATACTATGGTACTTAATGATAGGCGCAGAGATTTGGCACGTATAAATGAAATTGTTCATGTTTTGGTAAAACATGGTTTTGAATCACTTGCTGTTTACATCTCCAGTAAAAATAATAGAATACCTTTTATTAATAGGAACATATCTGAAGATATGCCAAGTGATGCAAATGTTCGATTACGTTTTGTTTTACAAGAATTAGGTACTACTTTTATTAAATTAGGTCAAACATTAAGTACATATCCTGAATTAATAGGTTTTGATTTAGCACAGGAGTTATCCTTATTACAAGAATCAGCACCAATTGATGATTTTGAAAGTGTTAAGCAAATTATAGAAAATGAATTTTCTAAACCGATAGATGAAATATTTGATGAATTTAGTGAGGAACCAATAGCATCTGCAAGTATAGGTCAGGTACATACAGCATTTTTAAATAATAAATATGTTGCTGTTAAAGTACAACATCCGGGAATTAGAAAAACAGTTAAAAGTGATATTCGCATAATGAGAATTATTGCCAACCGTTTGGATAATAGTTTGGAAATTGCTAAATCATATAATTTACCGGGATTAGTTGATGTTTTTGAACGTGATATTAAAAAGGAATTGGATTATAAGTTTGAAGCAATGAATGCTATTCATTTATATGATTTATTAAAAGATGATGAAGTTTATATTCCAGGAGTATACATGGAATATACTACAAGTAAAGTCCTGACAATGGAATATGTGGATGGAGTAAGCTTAAACACAGTTCTTAGTTCAAAGGAAGATAAATACGATAGGGAACGTATAGCATTACAGGGCGCAGATTCTTTTATAAAACAGATATTAGAATACGGTTTTTATCATGCCGATCCTCATCCTGGAAATATTTTTGTTTTAGAAAATAACAATGTGGCATTTGTTGATTTTGGTATGATGGGTCATTTGGATGATGATTTAAGGGAAGATTTATCAAAACTTTTTATTTTTATATCTGAAGGTGATGCTAAATTATTAACTAAACAATTAATGTATATGGGTATAGTTGATGATTCAAATGATTACAAGCAGATAGAATATGAAATTTTACAGTTACTTGACAGATATTATGGAATTCAATTTAATGATATTTCAGGTGTTCTTCGTGGGCTGATAGAAGATGATTTGTTAAATGAATATGGAGTTATTTTACCAAGGGATTTGATGATGGTAATCAGAACATTGTCTATGGTGGATGATGTTGGACGATCGTTAAAACCCGATTTCAACACTACAGAAATAGTAAAACCTTATGCTTTAAAAATGTTATTAAACACCACAAAACCTAAAAGATTAATATCTAAATCTACTGCAAAATTTATGGATATAGAACATTTAAGTAAAAAATTACCTGAATCACTTTTAAACTTCTTCAGTGTTGTAGAAGACGGACATTTAAATATTACATTAGATTCTGAAGAAGTTGATGGTGTAAAATCATTAGTATCTCGTATTGTTAATGAAATAGTTCTTGCAATTATTACAGCTGCATTGCTTGTGGGTTCTTCATTGATTATGGATATAAACACAGGTATACAAGTATTCGGTTATTCCATCCTTGGATTTATAGGATTTACTTTTAGTGCAATAGTAGGGATGGTTTTAATAATACTTATTATACGTGGTGGAAATTATTAATTAATTTAATTTAAAAATAGATAAAAATTTGGGGATTATTAAAAGAAACTATCAAGACTGGTTTGTTTCTCATTATTCATTATCTGTTCTTCGGAGTATCCAATAGATTCTAAAATACGTAATGTAGCCGGTAATACTTGATTTTGAATATAATATTCCGGATCATATTCTTTGTTTCCAATAAATTCTATCGGTTCAGCTCTTCTACTTATAGGTTCGTTACCTTTAGTAATAATGTAACGGATGATTGAACCGCTTGTAACTTTTTGACCATTCAATCTTAGCTTTTCAGCTGCTATAACATGTGGTGCAATCTGTTTATAATTCTCTGGTTTTTTAGTTAATTTGGTATGAATAACCAAATCTTCATTTTTGACTTCACCACTGTTTAAACTTTTTATAACGTTTTTCACAATTTTTTTTGCTTTTTTTGGTGAAGCATCTTTGAGAATAGCTTCCAGCACATCATGTTGTGTATTTTTAGCAACTGGCGCCCAGTCTCTTCGAACAAGTTCTAAACCTTTAACAGTGATTTCATCATCACATATGACAGCATATCTTTTTTTAGATACAAAAAAACCTCTGTCATAATAACCTTCCAGTTCTAATTCCATATCTTCTGGAAGATCATGGTTTATGGAGCTAAGAAGCTCCGTTACCCGTTCTTCAATTATTTTTGGAATGCTCATTCGATTAAAACACCGTTTACGATTCCTTTTTGACCTGGTCTTGAAGTTATTTTTACTTTACCGATTTCGGTTTCTACAACAGCACCTTTTGTAATAATGTTCCTTCTTACAAAGTGAGTGTTAGCTGAGTTTTCAAGTACTGTAATAATTTCAACATTTTTGCTTGAGTTATCTTTAGGATCGATAACATTAATTCTGTTAGCAACGGTTGCTCTAGTTTTAGTACCATTTCCTCTTACAACAATTTCTTTTTTAACTTCGTCTCCGATTCTGGTTTCTGCTGGTGTTCTACCAAATTCAAAGCTTCTTTTATTTCTGTTTCTTCTGGATCTAGCTCCAGATGATTTTCTTAATGAACTTCCTTGCCAAATAGCCATATTTTCACCTTTAATTTCTTTTCATGTAATACATGTTTAAATAATTTAATAATTGATATAAAAATCCGATAATACTCCTTAATACTTATTTTTTAAACATTAAATTAAATGTGGAGTATTATTATAGTATATACTATTTTACAATAATATTATAATATATTCTTTCTTTAATATTTATATTTTTGGTTGTATCAAAATAGAATTTTAAATATTATGAATTATATATATTATACTAATATAAATTAACTAAACAGAAGGTTATATTAAATGGCATATAATGACGATAAAATAAATATGGTTCATGGTGCAGGTGGAGAAGTAATGCAAAGTATGATTTCTGATATCATATTAGGAAATCTTACAAAAACTAGTGTAAACGGAGGAATAGGTTTAGAAGCATTGGATGATAGTGCAACTATACCTTTGGATGATGATCATGTTGTTGTAACAACAATTGATGCTCACACAGTTCAACCATTATTTTTCCCTGGTGGGGATATAGGAAGAATTTCTGCTGCAGGTACTTTGAATGATATTTCAGTAATGGGTGTTAAACCAGTATCATTAAGTAATGCGATGGTAATCAGTGAAGGTTTTGAACGTTCTGATTTAGAACAAATAATCAAATCAATGAATGCTACATGTGAAGAAGTTGGTGCAGCAATTATTACTGGTGATACTAAAGTAATTGACAGTGATAAACTTGATAGTATGATTATTACCACTGCAGGTATTGGAATAGGTAAAAAAGAAGATGTTGTCAGAGATTCAGGATTAGAAGTTGGGGATAAAATTATTATCACAGGTAGTGTTGGAGATCATGGAATGGCAATCATGTCTAAACGTGAAGGATTTGGATATGAAACTGAATTAAAATCTGATGTTGCACCAGTATGGAGTATGGTTGAAGCAGCTAAAGAAGTAGGGACCATTACAGCAATGAAAGACCCGACACGTGGTGGAATTGCAAATGCATTAAATGAAATGGCAAATAAAGCTTCTGTCGGTATGTATCTTGATGAAGAAAGAATTCCTGTAAAACCTGAAGTTGAAGCTGTTTCAGATATGTTGGGTATAGATCCGTTTGAAGTTGCAAATGAAGGAAAAATTGTAATGGGTGTAAAAGCTGACGAAGCTGAAGATGTTTTACAAGCTATTAAGAAAACTAAATATGGAAAAGATGCAGAAATAATTGGTGAAGTAACCGATGGTAAAAGAGTAATCATGGAAACTTTAATTGGTGGAGAAAGATTAATAGAACCTCCAATTGCAGATCCTGTGCCAAGAGTTTGTTAAGGGATAATTATGGAACACTTTGTATTAAGAACTAAAGCATTAATAATAGATGCAATAATTGTAACATTATTAACTGCATTAGTTAACAATATTCTTTATATAATACTGTCTTTGATTAATAACCACACACTTTTAGTTTGGTATAATTTTCCAGTTCTAATAATCATTACAATGCTTTATTTCACTATATTTGAAGCAAAAACTAATAAAACAATAGGTAAAAAAGTAACTAATCTGTATGTTTCTGATGAAGAAGGATATATGTCATATAGAAAAGCATTTATCAGAAATTTAACTAAAATCTGTTGGATACCATTAATTTTTGATATAATCATTGGTAAATTATTGAATTTTCCATCAAGATTATTTGATAAGTTAGCAGGTACAGATGTTTACTCAGATATTGAATTAGAACAAGTAGATGAATAGAAGGGGTAATTTTGTTAGATATAAAACTATTTAGGGAAGAACCAGAAGTAATTTTCGAATCAGAAAGAAAAAGATTCCGAGAAACAACAGCTGCTGAAAAAGTAATTGAATACGATAATTTATGGAGAGATGGACTAAAACGCTTAAATGATTTACGTTCTGAAAAAAATAAATTATCCAAATCTTTTAAACAGGCAAAACAAGACGGAACTTTCGAAGAAGTATTGTCTAAATCCAAATCAGTTTCAAATGAAATCAAAGAATTAGAACCAAAAATTGAAGAATACTTACAGTTAAGAGATCAATACAGATATAAAGTAGGTAACATCTTGGATGAAGAAGTACCTATTTCTGATACTGAAGATGATAATGTAATTGTTAGAGAAGTTGGTTCAAAGGCTGAATTTGATTTTACACCATTAAATCATGTGGATCTTATTAATAAAATAGATGGTGCAGATACTGAGACAGCAAGTGAAATTGCAGGTTCAAGATTTTACTATTTAAAACGTGATATATTATTCTTGAACTTAGCACTTATAGAATTTGCACTTAATGAACTTGAACAAAAAGGTTATACCCCACTTCAAACACCTTTCTTTGTAAAAAGTCAGGTTGCATCAGAAACTTCTGAATTAGGTGAATTTGAGGAAACTTTATATAAAGTTGAAAATGAGGATTTGTATTTAATTGCAACAGCTGAACAAACTTTGGCCGCTATTCATCGTGATGAAATAATAGATGCTGAAAATTTACCTATAAAATACTGTGCATTATCAACATGTTTTAGAAAAGAAGCAGGTTCACATGGAAAAGATACTCTAGGTATTTTCAGAGTACATCAGTTCGAAAAAATTGAACAATTTATATATTCTACTCCTGAAGAATCAGTAAATGAACATAAAAAATTACTTGAAGTTACAGAAGAAATATATCAAAAGTTAGGTTTATCCTATAGAATAGTTTCTATCGTATCTTCTGCTTTAAATGATAATGCTGCTATAAAATATGATCTTGAAGCATGGTTCCCTGGAAGTAATGCATATCGAGAATTAGTATCATGTACAAATTGTAAAGATTATCAGGCAAGAAAAACTAAAACAAGAGTTGGAAAAGCAGGTTCTGGTGATGCTAAAACTTTACATACTTTAAACAGTACTGCTATTGCTACTGAACGAACAATATGCTGTATTCTTGAGAATTATCAGCAAGAAGACGGCAGTATAAAAGTACCTGATGTATTAGTACCATATATGAATGGTAAAACTGTGATAGAAGCTAAAAAATAGTTTCTATTATTATTTATTTTAGTATATTATGTGATAGATAACATTTATTTATATTTTAAGTATAAATGTATGTTTATCCAAATCTTTTTATTTTTATTTTTATTTTAAACTATTTTTTTCCTATTTTCTTATTATAATTAGGGT
>OCVV011321596.1_pt1 | contig 26663 bp, 23 predicted proteins | sample 1539721 | NCBI WGS metagenome assembly OCVV01 (sample SAMN02144230, study PRJEB22623) | gut metagenome | biome: sheep rumen | host: Ovis aries | place: New Zealand | reverse complement strand
TTCATCAAGGTCAATATTAAGTTTATCTGCCCAAGTTTTAGCACCATCTTCCTTTAAGAAATTCTCTTTAGTAAGTTTTCCTTCATCAGCGAGCTTAGTTAAGCTTTCTTTTAGCTTGGTTCCAGTTTCTTCATTGTCCAAACCAGCCCACGCTTCTTCAAAACTAATTTTATTTTCTTTTGTTTCGGTTACATCTTTTAACCAAGCTTCTATCAACCGACCGAACGGATTAGTAGCAGCAGAAGGAGTATCTAAAATTCCTTGTATAAATATTCTTCCTATTACTTTGCCAGCCTCGTTAACCTCATGAACCTCTTCGCCAGATTCATCTAGTTTGAACATTTCTGCAAATAATTTTTTGTCGGAATATTCTTTACCAGTGGCATCTAAAGCTTCTTTGGCTTTAACGTATAAATGTGTTATATATGAGCCTATTTGCGCTTCATGATATTTACTAGCATTATTATCACTAATACTATATTCAAAAGCCTTTCCAAGGATATCATATGTCTTTAATTTATTATTTAATTCTTCTTCAGGTATAATATATTTTGAAAAATCAATTTTCTTATTAAAGAGTTCATCAAGCTTTTCACTGCTTAAATCTTTCAACGCTCCTTTGGCACTGTTCATATAATTATCTATTTCGTTAGCTGAAATATTTAACGCTTCCGACTGCTGTTTTAAAGCTTTTTCGAATTGTTCTGAAAATGCAGAGATTTTATCCTCTTTAGACATTAATTTAAATGCGTCTAAATCATTTGGATTGCTTTCGAACAATGATTTGAAATATGCATTTCTACCACTAACGGTACCTTGATAATATTCATTATCACTATAATCATTTCCAGCTTCTATTGCCTTTTGAAATATCTCATATTTCTTTTCATTCTTTGCATATAATTCATCAAGAGTTTTTTTGATTTCATCAGCCTTTTCACTATCAGATTCTAACGCTTCTCTATACGCTTCAGCAGTAGCAATTAAAGCTTCATAAGGAGTATCAAAACCATTTACAGTAATAAGACCGCTTTTAGTATCTGTAAAATATTCATCCTTACGTTTATGTCTATAATAATTTCTTGCCTTTTCAGGTGCTTCAGTGACAATAGGTTGATACCCTTTATATTTTTTTAGAGTAGGGTCTTCTTCGGCAGTTTCTGTAGCTAAGTCCGCTTCAACTTTAGCTAATTCTTTTTTTGCTCTCAAAGAACGCTCTAATTCAGTATTAGTTTCTTTTAACTTATTAATTTCACCTTGGTCTGCTAATGAAATAGTATCTTGAGATTCTAACTCTTTTAACTTTTGCGTTGTGTTTTCTAATTCACTATTAATTTGATCTATTTCGCCTAAAACTTTTGTAATTCTTTCAAGACTCTCGATCGACTTTTCTTCGTATTCTTTTTCGCTCACAATAAGTTTATCAAAGACACGATATGCAATATATAGAGAACCTATCACTCCTAGCACAGCAGTAAGTTGTTTAGCTGTTAAACCAAGGCTAGCTGCAAATGCGGTATATTTTTCTTTTAAATTTCCTAACAACCCAATTTGCTTACTATATTGAACATTTTCTGCTTCAATATCTTTAATGATTTCTTCTTGTAGTTTTGGATCGATATGCAACTTTTCATCAGACAACATGTTCATTATTGTAGCTTTAGACCATTTATTAGAATTATAGGCTTCAGAAAGTTGAGTATTAATAGAAGTTACTTGACTATCTTCTAAACCACGATTATTAAATTTTTCTAAAACTTGAGAACGTGTTAATTTTAAAGTCGCATTTAATCTTTCGTATTCAGCCATTGCAACTTTTCGTTCAGACTTAGCAACTTGTGAATTTGATATTACTAATTTCGCTTGGTTAGCATTTAAACCATTTAAAGCTAATGCTAGTTTTTCATAATTTTTTGAATAAACAATATTGGAAGAATTAATATCCTTCATTGTTTTTATTACAAGTTTTCCACTATCTGTAGCAGATGAAAGATTTTGTTTTAAGCTTCCTAAATTTTTTATAAAAGGAATTAACATAGCGCCAGCAGTTACTGTTGGAATTAATCCAAAAGCACTCACAAAATCAGATATGCCTTGTGTTGCTTTTTCAATTGTGCTAAGCAAAGCGTCAAATCCATCAGTATTCATCAAATTAATCGCAAGTGTTTCAAAAGAATTTTTCATCTCTTGAATTTTAGCTGCATAGGTCTCAGCATGTTTTTCTTGGTTTTCAAGAGCATTGCCTTGTGTATATACAGCTTCATTTGCTAAATCCATAGATTCGGTCCAGTTTTGGAGAATCGCTTTAAGAGTAGCAGTTTGTCTTGTAGCAGCAATTTGAAATGAAATATTTGCTTGTTGAGCTTCTGTAAGTGAATCCCATTTAGCTGCTAATTCCGTCATAATAGTATCAAACTCTCGGTATTCACCAGATGCAGTGTAAACTTCCACGCCTATTTCATGAAGAACAGAAGAAGCTTTACTTAATGTTGCATTATCAACTTCATCACTCATTGATGAAGCTTTTGATAATCTAACCATAATTGTTTTAAGACCATTAGCAATAGAAGAACCTGAATTTCTTGTTTGCTCCATAGTCTTAGCAATAATAGCAGATAATTGTTCATACGATAATCCAGCTTGATCAGCTACGTTACCAACAGCTTGAACGCCTTCTGCAACACCTTCTATACCTTTTTGATAATCTACTGCAATATTTCTAGATATATAATCAAACACATCTACAATATGAGAGGTGTCAGTAGAGTTTAAGTTTTCAAATTGATTTACCACAGCTTGGATATCGTCAGCAGCGGCAGAAGCATCGATTCCAGACAGATTAGTAAGAATAGCGGTATATTTAGATAATTCTTCAATCTCTTCAGGAGAAGTATTCATGTTAGCATAAATGGTATAAATGCTTTCCATATCTGAAATTGATGTCTTTAAATCATTAGAAAGTTTAATGATCGACTGTCCCATAGCATTTAATGATGTTTCAGATACATCCATTGTATAGTTAATTTTAGCTAACGCTAAATCAAAATCAGTAACAGTATCTACACCTTGTTTAAATACTTGAAATAGTCTATATATACTAAATGTAGTAGCTATAATTTGAGTTGTCTGTGTTGTGAAGCTACTACCTAGTCTGTCAAAGAACCCTTTTCCTGTTTTTCCAGAACGTTTTATTTGAGTGTCTAAAGATTGAAAGCTTTTAGCAAAAGCATCTAGCATAGTTTTACTAGTATTTGCAGAACCTAAAGATTCCATTTCTTTTGCAAGTTCTCTTAACTTTTGTTTATCTTCTTCAGCAGCTTTAGAGTTTTGCACGAGTGAATTATATATCTTGCCTAATAACTTATCGAAACTTAAGCCGTTAGCTTGAATATTTTGTTTAGAAATCATTCCTGCAAAAGAATTTTGGATTTCATTAGTTATTTCTTTAATCCTACTAATGTCTATATTTTCACCGCTAAATGCATCTTGTAATTCTTTTTGCAATATTTTTATTTGATTTAGCATTGAACTATCTGTGTATATGTAGTTCAAATCTTTAGTTAATATTGTTAAGCCATTACTTAATGTAGAAAACATTTCTTTAGCAGCTTCATCAGCAGTTTTAAATTCGTTGTTTAATTCATTTTTATTGCTTATTTCTTTTAATTCTTCATATTTAACTATTACTTTATTTAAAGATTCAATAAATAGAGCAGTGTCTGCTTGATTGCCTTGGAAAGCATTAAACTGTAAGTCTTTTAACTTGCTCAATCTTGAAACGAAATTAGTAACTTCATCTTTAAATGTTGATACGTCTTTTAGACTTTGTTTAAGATCAGCAACATCAGAGCTTATTCCTTTAAAAGCAGATCTAGCTCTTTTATGTCCTATTTTATTTAAATCACCGAAAAGTTTTACAATCTTAGAATCAATAGCATCTATATCTTCCGAGTAATTATTTAAGGAATTTTGACCGAAAATATTTTTTAAATCTATTTTATATATTTCAGTAAAATCTTTGATTAAAGAATTAAATGTTTCATCAACCTTTTTAAATTCATCAGCAGATATAAGTTTTAAACCCTTAGCTTCTTCTAATTGATTCTTTAAATTTAATACAGTTCTAATTTTATTAATAAATGAATCTATAGAAGTAGAACTACCTTCTGATATAGCTTTTGAAAAAGCAGTAGGTATATTATTGATTTTATTATAAAATTCTTCTATATTATCAGATGCTTTTTGAGACATTTTAGAAAGCGCATCAGTCTTTTCTATTTCTTTAGATAAATTTAATATTCCTACCAATGCTTGTTTATTAGCATTGATGTTTTCTAAACTTTTATCACTTTTAAGAGACAATGTAGAATCGTTTAATGCTCCTTTTAATTCACCAATTTGTTTTTTAAATTGTGAAGCTAAAGCAGGATGAAGCGTTGTAAGAGGCTCCATAAGTTTAGTTTGTAACTCTTTAGCTAATTGTTCTACATAAACTTTAGCTTTTTCAAATTCTTCGGCTCCTATATTACCCTTATTGTTTCTTATTTCGATATATAGTCTAGTTACTTTTTCAAGTTCTCTATAATAATCTTCTACACTAGTTAAACTTTTAGTATCAAAGACATTATTCAATAACTCTTTTGCTTTATTAGCAGAATTATAGAACTCGTTTTTAATAGCGTTATTTTTTGTTTCTTCGGGAACATTTAAATTTATACCCGAAATATCTCCAATACTTTTTCCAAATAAACTTGATAGAGCGATTATAGAATCACGTTTTGACAAAACACTATCTAATAGAGATAAAACAGAAGTGCTATTAGCATCTTGATTAAAACTATCTATAGAGTTGGAAATTCCGTGTAAATCTGTATTTAAAGTACTTAACTTTCCTTCATCGTCTGTTAAAGTAACGAGTTTTTGTTTCGTAATCTCGATTTGTTCTATCAAGCTTTTAATGTTATCTTCTATGGATGTATCTATTTCGAGTTCGTTAAAGAATCCTATATTACTTCTTAATGCATATAAATCACCAGCAACCTGAGTAATTAATTTGTCTAATGCATCGGCTAGGCTTGTTAATTCTGCTACAATTTCATTTGTGCCTTTAATATTTTCTGGAGACAAATTGCTTAAAGCAGTTTTTAAAGCTTCAGTTTGTGTTTTTGCTACCTCTAATATATTTGATAATTGTGCAGTATCTACTTCTGTTGTAATAGCAGTAACAAAATTATCGTGAGTAGTAATAAAACTCTCAAGTAATTGCATATACGCTGTAATATCTTGAGAAGATTTAGTAATAGCAGTATTAGCACCTTTAGGATTAGTTTTTGCCCCTTTAAGGAAATCATTTAAATTTTTCGTTGCATCTGGTATTTTGTCACTAACAGTTATTAATTGATTAACTTCTGAAACTAAATGAGCAACACCGTTGTCTTCATCTTTTAATTTCATTGCATTACGAATCAAAGATATATTTTTAGCGATTTCTTTTATATTTCCTTTAGAGTCGATAGTGTTTACAGCGTTCTTTAATGCATTGAAAGCCGATGCTATATTTTTAATTCCGTTTGTATTATCACTATCGGATAGTCCTTTCAGTTTTGAAATCACCATGTCTAATTGTGACGCAAATGTAGCACCTTTGATTTTCATTTCTGCATTAGCTACATTCTTACCAATTTCAGACATATCTCCACTTAATTTAGCATTAAGCAATTTCATATCTTGTTCGATTTTTTTTAACGAACCTTCTTTAAGACTCACTGTAGGATGAAGTTTTAAATCCATACTAGCAATTTCTAATGCTTGTGTAGAGATTTTGCTTAAATATTCTCGAACTTCTTCTGCATCTTTTTTATATTTATCAGTTTTAATTCTTGCTTCAAATTCAGTATTATAATTCGTAGCAAGTTTATTTAAAGCATCGTTATATTTTTTCTTTGCTTTTTCATTATCTATTTTATCAATTTGTTTAGATAATGTTTTAAATGCTGCATCTGTTTGCTTTTGATTAGCACTGGCTACACCTATATTTAATCTAATAGGATTTTCTTGTGCATGCTTATTAAGTGCGTTTATTAGTAAATCTAACGATTGGTTTAATTCTGTTGATTGTGTTACAAGTTTAGCTTTTATAGGGATAGTATTATCAATATTTGTATCTTGTTTTAATGCTTGAAAATAATTTAAAAGATATTGTTTGAAATCATCTAAGTCTCTTTTACTACCTTTCAAGTAAGTAGTATTAATTCCTAATTTGCTTATATTTTCAGATTCAGGAAAATCTTTTATAATCTTTCTTATATTTTTGATACTATCATATCCATCTTGGATAGCTTCTATATTTTCTAATATATTTATAGGTTTTCCGCTTTTAATATCTTCTTCAACTTCCTTAGAAGCTTTATCTACAAAGTTTAAATTTTGTACCATCTTCGAAAGTTGCTTGTTAGCTTCTTCAGCATTCATTGACTTAAAATCTAATTTATTATTTTGATTTATAATTGTTCTAGAATTTAAACTGTCGAAAGCTTTATTAATTCCAGCAAACATATTATCAACTTCTGTTTTCATTTGAGTAATGTTGTTAATAGAGCTAGATATAATATTCTTTGCATCATTTAAGTCATCTGCAAATCCTTTTGATATTCCTTTGTTATCAAATGAATCTATTATATTTTCGACATCTCCTAATCCTTTTTGCAATGAAGCAATAGAAGCTAATGCGTCTTTACCAATAATATTAGTCCTTTCGCCTGCACTTAAAGATTTTTGTAGTTTGTCAACAGCAGTAGTTAATGACGTGAATTGTTTCTTTAAACCATCAGAAAAACCTAATGTTTTATCCATATCGATTTTTTTTAATTCATCTTGTATATTGGAAATAAATTGTTCGATTCCATCACTTCCTACACTTTCAAAGCCTATGTTTATTTTAATATCACTTTTATTATTTGCCATAGTAACCTCCTGTAATCAATAACTATCAATTTAATTCTTTCCATTTCTTTTTGAATTTGTTATTGATATATTTAGTGTATATATATTTCTTTTTATGTTTGTTTCTTTCATCTTCCAGCATTTTATAAGGGGAAGGTTTCATAACAGGTGGAATATTAATATTTCTTTCTGGATACATCATTTGAAAAACTTCAGCATATCCATGATGACCAGTGTAAATTAACTCTCGAATATCCCCTAAAGTTCTTGGAATACCGCCAGCAAAATTTTCTTCACCACTCGGATCTATATTTCTAGTTTCCCATTTTGTTCCTCGCCAAGTAAGAACCTTTCTGAAAGTGTAATATTCGTCTGCTTTTATGCTTGATACAGATATGATTACACCACCCAGTATGTTAGAATTATGTTTATTTTCGTAACCAGATTTATAAGATTTATTTCTAAATTGATTTGTTCTTTTATAACTAATCGGTTCGTAGTGTTCATAAAATTTATTCATACTTTCTGCAGCTTTTTTAGTCATGTTATTTGTAAATTCATGCGCTAATTCTTTTTTTACTTCCAATAAACTTTTCTTAAATTTGTCTTTTAAGTTTGGGGATACTTTAATATCAATTTTGCCCATAAAACCTACCTCCTTTCTGTTGACATTTATATTAAACATATGTATAATAATTATAGGTGTTTAAGCGACCTTTGCTTTTTATGAAAGCATGGGTCGTTTTTTTGCTTTTAAATATCCGACAACTTATTTATCTGGGCATCAGATAAGTTGCCTACAGATTTAAGTACTACAATTAATTCGCTAATTACGCTTACTAAATTTCTTTCATTAGATTCTTGATCGTCTTTACACAAACCTAAAACAAAATTAAATTCATTTATTTCAGTAATTGGAATTATAGAAAGAATAACTTGAATATAACTTAAAATGTTATCATCAGCTTGAATATGCATTTTATTTAAACTATTAAAATTCTTTAATAAATTTTCATCTTCTATTTCAATATCGGTATAAGTTGAAATAAGCTTAACTGTATAAAAGAAATATTCCATTGCAAATCTTTTATTCCATATAACAGCGTCTTCACTGATTTCGCTATACGAAGTATTCTTTATAATATTGTTACACATATCAATTTTTCTTTCGAAATCAACATATGTAGTTGTTAGTCTTTCATTCAAAAAATTATTTCTGTCATCATCGTTTTTAAGTTCGCTAAACTTTTCAATAAATTCATTTACTTTCATTTAAATTTCTCCTTTAATCTTTTAAATTATTTTTCTTTGATTTTATTCATTACAATTGTGTTATTACTAGGTAGGATAGGCAAGCTATCCATACAATAATTAAATTTTATGTCCGAACTATGATTACCACCTACACCCTTGTAGGCGGTATGTAAATTTACAAATTCATCAACTTCATCTTCAGGAATGCCACCACTGTTGAAATATTCCTTATACTTGGAATTAATTCGTTCTGCTAAAGCTTCCCTCGATGCAACTTCTGTGGCTAACGTTCTTTGATTAATGGTTTCAACCTTTTGATCAATTTCTTCCATTTTCTTCATTATGTTATTAAACAGTTCTGCATTTTGTCGTTTTTCTCTTTGTACCCTTAATTCAATACCGAGTTTTGCAATAACCCAGTCTATTAACTCCCATATAAATCTTAAGCACACTAAAATAACTACCATGCCTAATATCACTGATGGAAAATCAAGTGATAATAATTGTTTTACGCTCTCCATTTTTATTGTCCTTTCTTTTATGTCTCCAACAAGTTCGCAGCCACGCCTATGCAAATTGCATCAGCTTCATCATCACCTACATCAATTCCGAAGTTGTCCTTAACATATTTAATTGAACGTGCCTTATATTCTTCTCTGTTTGCTTTAGGCTTATTTAGGTTTAATACAGTTCTCCATTCAGAAGGCAATATTGGCTCACAGACTATGTTATTCATAATACAATAAGCCCATACAGAGCCCATTAACAATGTTAGTTGTTTTGTTGTTTTAGGGTTCATCTTCTGATAATTATCTTCGTAGTAAATTATGTCAGGTCTATGTTTCGAAAGAGAAGCTACTATGTTTAGAAACATCTCTTTCATTCGTAGTTCGGCATTCTTTTGTTTTTTTAAATCTATTTTTTCATAAGTGATTAATTTATTTCCTTTAAAATAAGAAACGCCAGTACAAGTAGTACTAGCATCTATTCCTGCAATTATCATTTTTTCTCCGTACGTGAGCACCATTCTTCATATAAATCTCTAGTATCATCTTTAGAGAACAAAAATACAAGTACATCACGTTTATTTTTAAAATCTTTACTAGCATATACATCTAGTGGCAATACGCCTTTTGTTACATAAAATGTTGCTTGAGCAGTATTTAATATTCTTACAGTTTGAAATATATTAAAATATCTACCAGTAAGTTTACTGTATCTCAAGATAGTTTTATCATTTATAAATTTATCCATTTGCTCCTCCGAATAAAAAAAGTGGGTATGCATTACTTAGATGAAACATACCCAACCTTTAATGTTATTCATCATATCCGACTTTAGTTTCTACTTTTTTAACTCTCTTTTCATCAGTAGATTTCTTTTTGCCGTTGGTTTTGATTTCATCTACCATTTGTTTATGATAGTCTGTGAAGTTATCATAGTTTGATAAATCACATTTTTCTAATTCTTCATATGCTTCTGTTGCAGTAATGTATTTTGCAGTATATTCATCAATTATATAATTGATATTTTTACAGTTCTCACAGCAAAATGTAAAATGCCACTTAGGAGCATCTGAGCATCTAGGGCAATATTCATACTGTGTCTTATCAACATAGCATATTCTTTTTGCTTTCTTTGCCATAATTATCTCCTTTGTTTTATATAAGGGGAGTATTAGCTCCCCTTATATTCATTATTCTGAAATTGCTGTCTTAACAATATCTTCGTCTGGGAAGTAAATGTAGTAAAGAACCTTTTCAGCACCACAGTAATCCATCTGAACAGTACCTGAGAAATCCATTTCCTGTTCATCAGCATTAAGTGAGATTGTTGTCTCAGGAGATGCTTGGAATGATGGACATACTACGTAACAAGCACGAAGTGTATCATCACAAGGATCAACATATGAACAATATAATGTAAGTTCAACTGTTGATGGGAATGATGTAGCTGTATTTGTTAACTTGTAACCAGATGTGATTGTTCTATCATATTTGATAAGGTAGTTAACTGGACCTGTAATCATATCAGAACCTGTACCTTCTGATGCTGGTGGAAGAGTAATAGTGTTAGATGCACTATTATATCCATAAGCCATATTTGCTAAACTTGCACTTCCTGCTCTTGTAAGAGCTTTGCTGTTACCACCAGATGAATAAATACCAATAACTGAAAGTGTATCGTCTAAGTCACCAATACCATCTAATACAATCTGAGAGCCAGCTTTTACTAACTGAATCTTAGGCATTACGATAGCATCTGAACCAGCGCCAGCCTCTTCAATTTCAATACCCGAAGCAGCATTCATAATATGTGGATTTAAAAATGCATTAGTAGCAGTAAATGTAGCAGATTTACTCTTGTAAATTGTTCTAACTACGTTACCATACTTATCTGTAATGTCTGTACTTTCAGAACTTACTTCAATCTGAGCACTTGTTAACTGATCAAGTGTGTAAAGTAATTCACCTTCAAAGTTCTGAGCAGTACCAAAAACAATTTCATCAATGTTAAAATTACCAAGTGAAAATGCCATAACTTTATATCCTCCTATTTTTGTAATAAAAAAAGACTACCTGAGTAGTCTTAAAATGACTTCATAAAATTGTAATCTTCTGGTTTTATTTTTGAACCGTCTACAAAGCCAGAATACATACCTTTCATAAGTGCAGTTGTACTTTCATATATTTGAAGCCTCTGCACGCTATCGTAAAATTCACAAACACAAAGTTCTTTTAATTCATCTTTCCGATATTTAAAACCAGGATGGTTTACACACGCTGATATAATTGATTTTAAATTGGATGTATTGTCTATGTCTTTTTTCGCTTCTCGCTCTTGTTGCCTTCTGTCTTTATCAAGGAACAACCTTTTTAAAACAGGGTCACTCGTTATTTTTTCTTCTGGTTTTATTTGAAAAACATTTTGTAAATATTGAGCCATATGGTCAAATACATTTTTGTCTATTGCGATTTTATATTTTTTTGAATACATAACCACTTCGGTTACGTCATGTAGTGTGCGTTCATATACCTCAAATTCAGAAAAATTTAAGTGAAAAAGAAGTTGCGATACTTCATCCGATATTGACTTATGCAATAATATAAACAATTCAAAATCACTTGTTTTATTCCAATCCATACCTAAGTCCCAAAGCATCACTTTGTATTGAGTGGTATTAGACACTATAGCACTCAAACTAGAAAAAAACTTGTTTTCTCCTATGTCGATAATATCGCCTATTGTAGGCTGGTAAATAGTTATACTTCCTTCGGCGCTTTCTAAATCAATAACATAAGGTTTCCCAAAATACATTTGAAGTTCATCAAATTCTATTTTAGGATTTCTAGGCTTCGGCTTTCTCGCCAAGAGTATGTAACTCCTTATTAGCTAATATAGAAACGCCATCTTTAGTCTTAACTAAATTATTATCTGTATATTGTTCAAATACAAGTATTCTACTTGCAAAATCATTATCTATAGAACTAGCGGTATCTGATACTAATACTGCTTTATATCCAAGATAGTTTGTGTAATTAAAAGCATCTTGGATTAATGCCGCTAGCAGATCATGTCTTGCAATTCCAGTTTCTTTTTCTATAATATCTTTTTGCTCACATATTACATTAAATACTATTCTAAGTCTTTTATGAGTTTTAGACTCATAAGTTTTATCATATGATACTTCGTAGCAAATATAATTTTTTACATTATGCTGTGTAGGCGTTACCATATAATATGGTAGGATATTAATTCCGAAATAATCATCAGCCTCTGCATCAACCTTTTCTAGTTCTTTATTATCTAATACATGAATTATATATTTATTATCTAATAATACTTTTTTGATTCGTTCTTTCATTATAATATCATCACAATCTACAACGTCTTTAAAAGAGAGTAGGTGTTGTTTATCTTCATTAGTCCATTCCATATCTTATCCCTCCTAAAGACTTAATATTTCTACGTCTAGCGTAGTAGAAGCAGTAGCAGATGTGAATGTTATATTAAGAATTTCTCCAATATAAGTATCATCTCCAATAAATTTTATTTTTACTCCATCATCTATTGTGATGATTTTGAGTAATTCATTAGCGTCTTGTGAATTTAATGTATAAGTCCAAGTACCTTCTGTAGACGGAGATACTGTAAACTTTTTATATGAACCACCAACTTTTAATGTTGGGCTTGCTCCAGAATATAAAATTTCAAAATTTGGTTCATCTGGTTGCCAATCTGTCGGTGGAATATTAGAAGAGTAGTAGTCTGCCCACATTCCAATTATATTACCTTCTAAGTCATATTCAATATAATCAGTATGCTCATTATATTTATCTTGTGCAAGCGTTACTAAGTCTAATCCAAACGAGTTCAGCCTATTTACTTTTGAAACCACCCATGCTCTTGGTTCTGTTTTTACATAATTATCAATAATCATTCGCTGATTATAGTATATGCATTCAGTTTCATCATTAAGTGGAACAATAAATTTCTGCTGGTCTTCCACGCTGGTTGTGAGATAATCCGTCCACACACCAGAGTTATACGAATTTTGACTTCTTAATACGCCTGCTATTTGGTATTTCTTGTTTTCATAGATATATTGAATAATCTTATTGCAAGGTAATATATGAAATGTCGGTATCATAGGGTCGTAGAAATTTGCTTTACCTACGACCAACCATTTATTATAAACACCTTTTTCGTCAGGAATATCTATGTACAATCCTACAGGGAATGTTGCGTCATATCTGCCAAACATTTTGTCGTAATAAGGTACATTACATTTCTGATTAGGTTTTAATTGTATATGATACGTTATTTCATCTTTATCATAAGTTTGACTAGATGCGATAATGTATTTTATATCTAATGGTAGTTTATTTTTATCTTTTCTTGGTTTAAGACCTTTAAGTTTCAATGGTTCTTTATCGTGATAATAATCATACACATAAGCGTGTTTAGCTGAAACGTCGTCAAACCAAGTCTCTTCTATAATTCTTGCTGATTGTATTTTTTTTGCTTCGCCAGATGTGTTCCCATAATCATGGAGCATTAATCTATATTGGCTTAAAGATGGCATTATACCACCCCCTTAATATTTAATACTTCGCACCCAGCGTCTAATATAAGTTTTCTGTAAACACTAAATTTAAAATCATCTTTTTTATATTCAATCAAAGCAGTATTTAATAAGCTAATGATTCTAACTAACTCTGGGGGATAAAGTAATAATTCATTTAATCCGTTCAAGTAGTTAAACACGTTATTAAACGCTTCTTCAACTATTATATTTGGATAATCTTTTTTAGTGTTTTCATCAACTATAAGCAATAAGAAATAAATTTGTTTCCGTATATTTTTCTTTGCACCCTCGAACTGCTCGTCATCGAATTTGCCATACTTATATTCTTGCATTATCGATGTATGGATTATTATACAAACCTCTATCAGAAATAATTCTTCTTACACGCTCTTCAGCCTCGTGCATAAAAGATTTAAGTTCAGCAAAATGTTGAGCTTGACTGTAAAACTTAATCTCTTTAGTAGAGAACATCTGAGCCATAAGATTCTTATTGTTGAGTATAGGTCTGAACCATTCAACAACCATTTGCTCTGATAATAACATCGCAGTAAAATCAACATCATAGTTTGACTCTACGGGATATTTAAGTTCGTACTCCATAACCCTTTCTTCATCATCTAAAGTAAGAGTAGTGTAGAGTCTTCTAATATACGGAATTGATGTAGCCATATGAAGTTTTTCAGCAAGTAAATCATAAACTTCTGGTTCATCTAATCTTAGGAAATCAAAATCTTTAACTTTGCCTAAGAACAAAGAAAAGATGTTTTCATAATTTATTGAGGTCATCTATATACCTCCATAATTACATTCTGCCAAATGTTAAATTTAAACTTGTTCCAAGTACTTTATCAATAGTATTGATAGCGCTTAAAGAATCAAGCTCGCCTGTTTCAATCATTGTCGCAGCAAGACCTTTTACAGTATCTTTTACTGGAGCTGGGAGTTGCTTAATAACACTTGCCATTTCTGTTGGTGGGAGTAGTAAAATCTCCTTTAAATCATTAACATCATATAATTTATTATATACATTAACGAGTCTTGGATATTCCTTCACAAGCTCGTCATCTAAAATAATAAATCTAGGAATCATTGCGACAGACTTATCGCCAGCAGCTCTCAACTCATAAATTAAGTCTTGATACTCAATAAGCTCTATGTCTCCGTAATTACTCCATCTATATAAATTGTTAGACTTTTTACCAATAAAAAGCATCTCTCCATTAAAGATTGATTTACAACTTATAACATCTGTTGCTGAATATTCTTTCTTTTCCACTACTTTAGTAGCAGTAGCTTTAGGTTTATTAACTAACTCTTCAGGAGTTTCTGTATATTCAACTTCAACCTTTTTAACTTCAGGTTTAGTCTCTACCTTTGGCTCTGCTTTTTTAGTAGCAGTTGTCTTTCTTGACATTGTTCTTGCCATGTTATCTTTCTCCTTTATTCACAATATATATTACTGAATTGTCCAAGTACCAAAGTATCTGCTAATAACAACACCAACACCCATACGTCTTTGGATTTCGTATGATTGCTGATCGTTCATTCTAGCACCAATTTCAGTTACTTCAAGAGTTGTTTCACCATAATCTACAAGCTTAACAAACTTGTTATCATTTACCATAGGCATGATAAGTAACTTATCGTTATCTACAAGTTTTGTAGCTGTATCATTGTTAACAAATCTCTGTGGAATTTCCATAAGGACTGTGCCTTCATAGCTACCCATAAAGCCTGTGTTAGCATATGCTTCCTTCTGTGAGTCAGCAATCCAGTTAACTAAAGCAAGACCGTTAAGTTTCTTAAGTGCAGTCTTTGTACCAAGAATCATAACGTCTGTTCCGTTAGCAGCTCCAACATCTTCAATAAGTGTATCAAATGTATCTTTTGTTACATTTGTAAGAGCACCAGCTTTGTTGAACTGAGCAGCAGCTGGAATCTGAGCACTAGCATTCATAACTTCTGCATATGCTTCAGCCATAATTTCTCTTACGATAGCCTTAGCGGCAGCGTCAATCCATTTAGCCCAATCTCTCTTTCCTGTTAAGAAAAGTCTGATATCTGTACCAACCTTAACAGCATATACTGATGTTGGAATTGTAAATGGTGTGCCTTCTGCGAGTTTCTGCATGATTAAGTCATGATGATCTCCTGCAACCTTAGCAACGTTAAGGAATGTTTCTTGATCTACATAGAACTCATTAGCATCGCCATCAGCAATGTTAACTCTTTCTACAAACTGTTCGAAGAACGCATTGTCTTCAAAACCAGCTACGATAATGCTATCAATAATCTGTTCAATAACTGCGAATACTTCGATTGCAGAATCTTTCTTCATAGCTCTAGCAATATCTCTTCTTGTTGAATGTTCGTCAAGTCCAAGAACTTCGAAACATTCTTTTCTAATCTTTTCATTGATTTCATCAGCTGAAATCTTAACACCATCATTGATGATTTCTTTATTCATTGCATAATCTAACATTAAGTTTTTTACTGAATTTTCCATTTATAACGCCTCCTTCCTTAGTTTGTACCTGTTGTCTCTGTAGAGTCTTCAACAGTAAGTTTCTTGTTTGAAACGCCAGTAACACTAGCACCAACTGTAGGAGTACCATTGAAACCTTCAACACTAAGTTCAAAGATGTCTCCAACCTTAAGTTCGTGTGCTCTTACAACATCACCCTTTGCGTTATAGAAAATCTTTTCTGAGCTAAGCCCTTTCTCTTCATGAGGGTTCATTGGTACGTTGTATACTAAAAGAGCATCTGTAGCTTCTGTAACTTCTACATAGAAGTTTCCGTTAGCTGCCTTCCACTGTACAATACCTTTAAAAGATGTCGCAGTAGCTTCTGCGTACTGTTCAAAAGTAGTAGCAGCACCTCTAGCAATAAGATTACCGTTATCTGCATCGCTAGAAAGAACAACATTATAAATATGTGCGCCACCTGAAGTAGCGAGTAATTTTGACACGCCAGACATTGCGTGCTTTCCAATTGCTAAATCAATTGCCATTTTTTCATCCTCCTATAGATTTTATTTATCGAAAATATCTCCATATCTCTTAGGTTTACCTGCTGTGAGATTTGGAAGTCTTTTTGCTCCTACGCTGAATGTAGTAGCATTCTTTTTGGCATACCCAAGCAAGATACTATCTGCTTTCTGCCTAATTTCGTCTGTAGATAATTCAAAATGATTACTACAAAGTTCTTTATATTCATCTGTTTCAGCAACAGAAGAATAATCATCTGATGAAAGAATTTCTTGTTTTTCAGGTTCAGCTTTATAATTCTCAAGTTCAGCAACTACCTTTTCGTAATTAGCTTTCATTTCCTCAAGCTGAGCAATCTCTTCATTAGTTAACCAAGAAGATTTAACTTCAATTCTTTCTCCAACTAGACTGAATGTTCCGTTTTCTTCTGTGTAGCTTTGTTTGAATCCTGTATCTTTTCCCCATTCATACATAACTACGTAATCTTCATAAGCTGTAATGTCGAACCATTCATCTTCGTAAACAGTATTTACAAGTTCATAAAGAGCACGAAGTTTATCATTCATGCTAATTTCAAATGAATATTTGGAATTAACTTGAACTTCCTCAACGACAGGTTCTTCATTAACTTCTTCAACAGTTTCTTCAACAGTAGCTTCTTCAATTACAACTTCATCATTAGTTTCTGTAACTACACCTTCAGTATCTTTAGTCTCTTCATCAGAATCGTTTTCAAATCTACTAGCAAAAGCTTGTTCAAGTTCTTCGTCTGAAAGACCTTCATACTCAAAGTCGATATCATCTACAGTCTTGTTGTATTTTTCTAAGAGTTCTTCAAACATCGGTTGACCTCCTTTCGCTAGATTTATATATTTATCAAGAGATTCTTTAACCTCTTGCATAAAACTAAGCATTTGTTTAGCTATGTCATCATCTGACTTACTAAATGTTTTTGCATTAGCACCTTTCATGCCTTCTTCAACATCTGAACCGAGAAGTGTTACACCTTGTGCTAACATTTCATTTACTTCGAGGTAATCTTTTTCTGCGTTATACGAAACGTCATCGCAAATTATTTCCATAGAAACTTTTGTTTCCCCACCTCTTTTTTCTAAAATGTCACATACATAGTTGCCATAATCACGATAGAGTAATCCAGTAGCAAATACTTCATAATTACCCGTTTCCTCATTTAGAATTAATTCATAATCATTCATCTCTGGTATTACGCCAACTACTTTTTCGTCATAAATAATTTTTTGTTTGCCTTCATTGAATGCATCATCTTCGACATGCATTGTATGAGCTGTATAGTCGAGTGGTAAATCTTCATCGCCAGTAGGTTGAACATCAGCAAGAATAGGTATATTTTTAAAGCTATCTTGCGCTTTATCTATAACTTCTTTTTCAAAATATGAATTGTTGCGATTTAATCCTGAATGCATAAGTTTCATACGAACTCTACAAAATCTTTCATCATCAAACTCTTTATCCATATCAAAAGTAGAAGCAGTAGTTATTTTTAAAAATTCACTCATTATGCCTATCCTTTCTACAGAAACATCGAGTTGCAAAATATGACTTTGCTTAATGTATCCGTTTCAAATTTTTGATGTTTGTCTAATAAAAAAACCCAGCAGTTATTATCGCTACTGACTAATTTCATATTGTCGTTTAGCAATTTATCCGCTGTGGCTTTATCAAATGTTTTTATAAAATTGTATTTATTCATATAGCACCTCCTAAGTTGCTAACAAATCATCTACATCTTTTTCGGGAGCGCCTTGTCCTGCATCGGGTTCAGTATCTCCAGCTTGTGTAAATGATGAACTGAGTGGGTACTTCATCTTTTCATGTAACTTCAAAACATCTTCTTCTAAGAAGTTCATAGCGAGTGTTTCTATTTCAGATATTCCGTTAAAAGTGTTATATGCAATCTTATTGCTATATGAGTATTGGCAACTTTCTAGTAACGATTTTCGTACATCATCTTTTGTATATACACTCACTTCAAAATATTCTACCTTTGCATGATTTTTGCCCATACGTTGAGTAAGCATACGATTTGTAAAGGCATTAAATTGTGGTAGTAAAGTAGATATTGCAAATTCAGTCTCACATTTTAAAGCTGCTTGAAATCCTGCTTGCGTAGTAATGCGGCTTGTATTTAATACCATGCCACCACCACTAGTATCTAAAATAGTTGTTTGAGATTTTGAAACTCTATTGTTATCTTCAGCTGCATTATTATTGAAATCTATAACCTTAAGTTCCTCTCCAGGTATTACGGCAGCAGAAGTGTAATCAGGTAATGCTTCTGCCATAAAGCTATAAAAATACTCCAGAAGTGTATCTGGAGTTATTTTCCACTGGTTCTCACTATCGGCATTATTTAAAGTTTCCATAGGTAAATATATAAGCTTATAGATTTGTTGAGCATCTGCAATAGCTTGTACATCTTCCAAATCTTCTAGGTTTATTAATCCAATAAAAAGAGATAAGAATGGTGGAATTATTGTTTCCCAATCATCAGTTCTAAATTTAAAACAAGCTGCATATTTGTCTGGGCAATGTTGCCATTTAATGTTAGTTTTTTCATATTCCTTATACATACTTATAAGAGGTTCTCCAATCATAAGCATTTGTTCTTGTTTTGCGGCATTTGACCATTTAGACATATCTATTGCAAATCCAAAATCACCTGTCATATATCTTGAATCTATCTTACACATATCTGGGTCCAGAATATAAAAGAATGAACCGTCATCATCACTAAAGAAAAAAGCATAACAAACATCTTCAATAAAACATCTTGTTATAACTTCAATACTATTATCTTGAAGGTTCATGTTATCTAAGCTTTTCAATGTGTTTTGATATTCTTTAAGCATTTTATTTCCATCAGGTTCTTTGACCAAATCATATCTAGGGACTACCTTACGACATCTCAAATCAAACATATTAGAATAAAACTGAACTAATCTGTAATATATATGAGAGCGATAGTACAAGTATCTAGATAACTTTCTTAAACTCTTTTCGTTTTTACCAATACTTTTTAAATATGTTCTTAACTCTTCCTTAGAGTATGTGGATATGATTTTGCCTTGTTCTTTCATAACATCTCTAAGATTTATTTTTTCATTTTCGTCAATTACTATCTTCTTAGGCATTTACACACCACCTTTCTCTAGAAGTCTCCTACACGTTTATATGCATGTATAGGTAATATTTTTGCGATATCCGTTTTAGGTTTATCACGATTTGATAAAATAAGTTTTCTGCGTTCTTCCATTAATGCATAAGCAAGAAGGGCACAAGTATAAGATCTATCATCATGAAGCTTGTTAGCTTTCTCTGGTGTTAGCTCGAAGCTATCATTTCCCGAGTCACGCTTCTTTCTAACCATAGAACACATTTCTTCTTTCATTGCATCAATGTTATTTAAAGCTAATTCGTCTTCCCAAGTTAGTTTTTCAATTCTTGTATTAACTGATTGAATTTTACTAAGTTCCTCTTGGAATTGTTCTTCGTATTCTTCTTCAGTCAAATCAAGCTTATCTAACTTCTTAGCTATACTAGCTTTAGCTTTCTCTAACTTCTTTTCATCAATATCAAATATAGTTAAATATCCCTTACCATCATAAGATGATGTGAGAGAGATTTTATCTTGATTCATTAATTCTATTAATGCTTCATAAATTGTTGATTTATATTTCTGTGGAGAAATTAAACGCACTTTATTGGCCGCATTAGGAAATCTTCTAACGTAATCAGAAGAGTATTCCTTATCAATCAAACCTCTATGTTTGTTTCCACCTTTATCAGTCCAATCAGCCATTAAGTAGTCAGCAATATTAACACCGCCACCACCAGCACCAGCATCAATAAATACACCAACAATATTTCCATATCCGTCAGCGCCAGCATTATAATCAAGAATTACTTTCTTTAAGTATTCAATCTGTTCTGGTGTACGCATAGGAGATTTTATTTTCTTGCCTACATCAAGCAAATTAATACAGTTAACTATTTTCCCTTTGATGTCAGGTTTTCCATTTTCATCTTTTGTTTCATAAATTTCCATAACAGTTATTACAGAATTATCTCTGCTACGAGCTGGGTCGTATGCTATCGCAAACTTTCGTTTTCCAGTATCGTTGTATAGCAAAGGTTTACGTGTTTCTTCATTACGAGTAATAACGCCTCTTCGGATAATAGCATCGGTACCTGCATCAGTGGTAAATTCACAATAATATTCTCTTCGTGCTTTTTCTGGATTTGTTCTCATTTCAGATTCAACAATAGAGCGAGAGAGTAGTGGTGCAATTATTTCTCCGTGTAATGTAGGACGAAATGCTTGTTCACAATCTATGTGAAGCACACAGTAATCTCTGTCTCCCATAATCTGTTTCTTCGAGAAATCACGATACAAATTATAGAATTGTGTTTCTGTAGAAGAAGCAGAAGACACATAAATCTTTTGGTTAGGTATTTCTGTCGGGAATGTTCTTTGACGTATCGGATCAATGATTCTTCCTTGAGCATCTGTACCTGTTTTGAAATCTTTGTTTACAATTGCAAACGCACCATATATGTTCATCATTTCTGCTGACAAGAAACCACTTTCGTCAAAGATTACATTACCACGCTTACCACGCTTACGATTCAAGTTACTATTAAGCGTTTCAGTAAAGCTTCCGTTATACAATGTAAATTTAAAACCACCTGAAGAATGTGTGAAACCATCTCCCGATGCATTATTTATTTCAACTTCGTTTTTAAAAATGCTTCCCGTAGAATTAGTGAAAGAATCAATATTATCGTTTGCTATCTTTTCGAGAGTAGTAAATGTTTGTTCTGCTTGAGAACCACTACCCGAAGCTATATATGTCCAATAGTTTGTAAACAACATACATTTAGACATATCAAACAAATCTATTGTTGTACTTTTTCCATATCCACGAGTACATAATGCTAATACATTTTGTGTAGTCCACATTCTTTGAATCAATAAAGCTTGTCCGTCAAGAAGTTCTATATTAAAAAAATCCTTAATAAATCTAACAGGATTACATTGATAGTATTTCTGCATTTTTGCAATTTCTCTGAAGGCATCAAGCTTTCTTGTAGACATAGAATATTCTTGTGGTTTTATGTACAATCCGTATTCAGCATATAATTCATCATCTATTATCATTCGTCCACCTCCAATTCGGAGAAGACTGAATATGTATCTTTAAGATTGATTATGTCTTTAGATATATCAATTTTATTTTCAGTTAATGTTTCTTTAAGGTCTAAATTTTCCTTAAGCAACAATCTATTTATCTCTTGATATGAGTTCTTTTCATTTTGAAGTTTAACAATCTTCTCACGCATTTCTGCGACCATATCTGACCATTCAGATTCATCTAGTGCTAATTGTTTCATGATAGAAGCGTCTGAAATTTCTTGAACTTGTTGCATACCTCTACAAGTATTCATATCAAAGCCGTTGTTATCGCTTTCACGCAAGTTCATTTCTTTCAGTTTACGAATCTTACCAGTCCAAGTGTTCTCGCCTTTAACAGCATTCTTATTATTCTTAAGAGAGATACAACTATCTTCTGCAAGTTTAGAAATCATAAGAGTTATATTTTTTTTCATTTCTTGGCAAGATTTTAAATTTGCTAAATTACGCTCTACGTTAGTAGGGTCTTTTGTGTAATCAGCAATCATGTCATCTATTTGTGCTTGTTGCAAGAATGCACGTACAATAGAGATGATAGAAGAAGTACGCATCATATCATCATTGCCTTGTTCTGATGCATCCAAAAAGCCAATTAACTGTGAATATAAGAATGGTTGATCAGATAATTTTTCTTTTTCGAAAGGTTCATATCCAAGAAGCCTTAATACGTCTCCCTTGTTTTTCTCATATTGCTGTAATATTTCTTGGTCTTTAGGAAGAGCATTATCTATCATTGCGTCAATGCTAGTAGCTCCATTTGTAAAAATATCTGAATCATCAAATCCTAACCCGAAGTATTGTTTCATTTGTATGTTCTTGATATAAGAACTCCATACATTATTGAAATTGTGAGAACCTGATTTATCAGAAGATTCCATTATGGCTGTTTCCCATATCTTCTCTATGAACGGTTTATCCATAGCTTTTAAAGCTCTCATTACAGAAGCCTTAGTTATTTCATCACCATTCTCGCCACCACTATTTGCTATCTTAGTACAACATTCTTTGCAAACTCTTGTAACTCCTGTCGTGCAAGCAGGACTAGTGGATACATAAAATTCATCTCTACGTTTTACTTCACTACAACATTCACACGTAAAATAGTCTTTACCAACGCCAAGGTCTTTTAATAGTCTTGGCTTGTTTGCAATAAGAAGTCTATCAAATTGTGTTTTGACTTCTTTCATGATTGCTCTATTTTCTTTATCGGAATTACTTTTCTTCGCTGTATCAAGTCTAGCTCTAGCCATGCTAGTTCCTCTAGGTTTAGCCATAACTTGTCTCCTTTAAACTAAAAAGGCTATCCAATAAGGATAGCCTAGAAAGTATATTTAGTTGCAATTAGTCTTCTTTAAATAAAGCTTCTTTAAACTTAGTGGAAAACATTCCCCTAGGATTACGTCTAGCCTTGATATGAATAGGAACTCCACTTGGTGAAATTCTATCCCTAGCATCTAGATCCGAAAAAGTTACTCCGATATCTTTACAAATTTTAGTGCTTTTACCTTCAAGCAAATTATTAAGAGTTATTTCTGGAATCTTATCCAATACGAACAGTATGTCTTTTTTAGTAAAGCCAGTCTCTTCGCTTAGCTGTCCAGCAAACTCCCTTGTCGTTACATATTTTTTCTTCATATGTTTTCTCCTTTAATATCTCATTTTACTCTTATTAGAGGGCTTTCCCTCATATAAGGGATAAAACGCCTAGTGCGAATTTTGTCTAGTAATGGGTCTTTTTTTAGAACTACTTACTTTTGGTTCAGTAATTTCTGGCATTTTTTGAGCCAAAAAGTTTTTTATAAAACGTTCTTTATCCATTCTAAAAAGCAATTTAAGAAGTGTCCTAGAACACCTAGAATATGCGTTCTTTTCAGCTTTGCTATTAAAATGGTTCTCCGTACTAAAAGCCATTTCTATAAGTCTATTAAATGTTTTATCGTTAGTTATTTTAATCTTACTAAGTTTATTACACATGTCATTGTATAATTGCTCCATATATTCTATTTTAAGTTCAAAATCTTCATCAGATTTTAAAATCAAAAAACTTTGATACGAACATTCATCTGCATAGGCTCTGATTTTTCCCATTTGTCTATGGTCTGCACGACCTTTAACTTTAACTAAAAAGTTCTGAGTAGGCGTAGTTCGTGTTTTTGACATTCCTTGAATCGTTTCTAGTGCAGCTAATAAACAATTCATAGGGCAGTACAAGTGCCAGTTAAGCCTATCCTTCAATTTATCTTTATCTTGTTTGATTGATGCATAATCTCTAGGCTTCCCATTTTTAGTTATAGGAATATCTCTAGTATATTTCATAAACATCGGAAAGTCTCTTTCAGGATTCATACATTCCATCTTGCGTATTCTTTTAATTTCAGCTACGCCATCTACTTCGTATTCACGCTTACAACCATCTATAAGCACTTGAGCTAACACAGACAGTATAACAAAGTTGTCATACAATTCTTTACTTGGCTTAGTCCAATAATATGTCATAGCCAATTGCGCTAAATTAGAGCTTTCGCCTATACCCATCTGTGCTTTAGCAAACTTATTATCCATCTTTGCATATTCCGACATTGTATTATTATATTTAATTCCGCTTTCCTTTAATGCGTTAACGATGGTTGGAAATTTATTTTGAGCCAACTCGCAAGACTCAACCATGATTTTATTATTTGTGACAAAGAAAAAGTCAGAATCAAAATCACAGCCATTAGCACGACTTTGGATATCCGTCTTAATACAATTAACAGCTAATATATTGTCGCTCAATTCAAAATATTTTTTCATTTCATCTGAATATCTGTTGTGCAAGTAGCATAAGTTATTAGGAGAGTTGTGAGGGTTTCTAATCCCACATAAAAATTCTCCATCTTCAAATCTAGTAGTGTAGCATTGTATAGCGCCTTCTTCGTAATTGAGTGTAGGATCACTATTAAAATCTTCGCCAACAGAAAAGAGCAGTAATGCATAAGGATTTCCACAAAGTGTTAAGTTATCTGCGTTAATAGTTATCTTACCTTTCTTTAATCTATTAACGTAATTAGATATAATTTTATTCTTTTCGTATCTGAACCATGTACTATTAGCAAAGTCATGATTATGTTTATATAAAGCTGACATAAGTTCAAAGTGATTACTTACGTTAGCGTTCTTGTCTAAGTATTTACAAAATTCTTCAGGATTAGTTTTTAAATCTTCAACGTATTCAATTGAAGTTCCAGCAAGTTCCAAAATATCTTCTGGCGAACAAGGAAGAGTGTTAATCATCTGATATGACATCTGCTGAACATCTCCCAACTTGCTAGGGTGGTCAGTTTTAACTATACCAAAATATGAGCCATCTTTGTTTACTATATCCTTCCAGTATTTAAATGGATTGCTACCCATAAGGTCTTTAAACTTTAACCACTTTATCGCATTGTTAGTAGTAATCATTTTAATATCTTTAGCTAAATGTTCAACGCCAAACATATCAACAATAGTAGCAGTATCATAATTATCTTTATACCAATCTTTAAAAAATAATTGTATGTTTGTTTTAAAAGCACAAGCCTTAAAAAAATGTTGGCGTAACAAAACCATTCCATTTGTGTACTCAGGACATATCGAACTTTCTATCAAAGCCATGCCATCCCACAGTACATTCTCTACTTCCATGATATCATCTTTAACTAAACACTTGCCGTCTTCAGCATAAACCTTTTTAACTAATGTTTTGTAAAAGCTGCTTTGGTCATTTAATATCAATACATCCTCTACAGGTAAATTAAACTTATCCTCGATAGTAGAAGTAGTAAGAGTCATATATGCTGATAGCTCTACTATCTTAGCATTCTCTAAAGGCATCTTTTTGTCTAGTCCCATGGTTAACCATTTACGTGCTTTGGCATACAGTTTGTCGTTAATAAACATTACTTGCCCAGTCTTAGCTTTACTAGGATTACGATATAGCATACGGTACAAGATAGTCTCATTACCATAATCTACGCTAACCCCTTCAGTATAAAACAGTTCTCTTATTTCATCTTTACTCTTTTTGCAGTACTTATCTTTATTAGCCTCTATGCGTGCCGTAAGCTCCTCCTCATTAGGCTTACCTTTAACACTAGCTAACTCTTCTTCATAACTGCGAGAACCAAAATCAAAATCAAGACAGATAACATCTCTAGTGGATTTATTCTTAACCTTTAATCCGTGAGCCATTAAGAAATCCAAAAACAAAGAATTACAAAGCATAGCTCCTTTATAATCAAAATGTTCTCTAACTCCTAGGTTATATCCAAACAAAGTACCTGCCTTTATGTTTTTTATTTTAATAGCAGTAGTAGTATCTCTCATAGCAATAATGTATCACACTTTCTGAATTTTGTCTAGTGCTAGGCGATATTTAGCATACTTATCAATTAAATCCTTATTAGCAGGTCTACCATAAACCGCAGTCATATTCCTATGCCTTTTAAAATAAACTACCCCAGCTCTTTCTAGCTCTGCGTTATAAGCACTTATACTCCTTAAGCTAACCTTTTCCTTCTTGGAAAAATATTCTCTAGGCATAAACCCTACGGTGTATGGCTCGGTAATTATATGATCCGTATCTTTGCATCTGCTTTCCATCAAGTAGCAGAAGTGTTTAAAACTATTTTTGCATTTATCTACTATAATCTCAAAATCATTTTCACTTATGCTTACATAATTATCAGGAGTATTCTTAATTACTTCATACACACCATCTTCATACTTAACCAATCCCATATCAGCAGCAGTACTCATGAACTCTTTTACTCTTGCATAATTAACTCCTGAGGTTAAACTTATTATCTTACAAGTAGTGTACTTACCTACTATCTGCAAACTAGCAACAAGCAATAAAAAACTATTATCATGTTCTAAATATCTTTTATCAATTCTTATCATCCACACTACCTCCTAAACTCATATTATTATTTTTTTAAATACCAGTCAATTGGTATGTGAAGCAATATTTAGTTTTTTATATGTTTTACTTCTCTCTTATTAAATTATACATTAACTTATACTGTATACTATAACTTATAGTTATATAATATAAATAATATAATAATAAAAATACTATAACATATATTATTAGTTATCATATACTATATATGTTAACATATACTATTAGTTATATA
>OCVV011304712.1_pt1 | contig 26677 bp, 22 predicted proteins | sample 1539721 | NCBI WGS metagenome assembly OCVV01 (sample SAMN02144230, study PRJEB22623) | gut metagenome | biome: sheep rumen | host: Ovis aries | place: New Zealand | reverse complement strand
GGCTGGCACCCATCGGAGTAGATAAGGGCTTCACAGAAGGCGAAATCAACTACTGCCAGGTCTACGCACGGACACTCTGCATGCCGCTGACCAGCATCACGGTCTGCATACCCCGCAGGGTGTTCAACGAGACTGGGGGATTCCCCTTGGGCATTACCCTCGGCGAAGACTTCCTGCTTTGGCTGCGCATAGCCCTAACACACAAGACCGTACTGCTGAACAAACCCCTTGCCAACTACAACCAGGACGTGGACATCGCCCACCGCGGAACCCACCACCTGCACCCGCCTGAACGGCACATGCTGTGGCAACTCGGAGAATACGAGCCATTGGAGAAAAGCAACCCCGACTACAAACAACTTATCGACAACCTCCGCACCTACAGCCTGATGAACTACCTGCTGGACCGCCGCTACCGCGATGCCGCCCGCACCGAGCTGGCCAAGGTGGACTGGAGCCTCCAGCCCGCCAAAACCCGCAAACTGTACAAACAGCCCGTCTGTATACTGAAAAAAAGGGCACAAATACTAACCCTCGGATCATTCGTCAAACAACGACTCATTTCCCTTCGGAACAAAAAATGAAAAGCAACATGGACTTCGACTACTCCATAGTTATCCGAACTCTCGGCACCACAGGCGAGAAATATCGAACAATGCTGGATGCAATTGAACATCAGACAGTCAAACCTCGCGAAATAGTGGTTGCCATCCCCGAAGGGTACGAACTGGACCACACCCTCGGATACGAACGCGTGGTACACTGCGCCAAAGGAATGGTGACGCAACGTGCTGTAGGCATAGACGAAGCGAAAGGCCAGTACTTACTGGTGCTGGACGACGACTTGGACTTCCCTCCCGACTTTGCGGAAAAGATGTACCAACACCTTGTGGAATACTCTTTGGACTGCACCCTGGCATTCCCAACATACCACGAACAAACAACAGACATCACCTTGCCACGGCCTTCCCGAAAACAAAAAACACTGGCATTAATAAAAAAATTTAGGGGAGCTTTTACCGGACAAGTCTTCTACAGTCAACGGAAAGCGGAGTGGTTCGATGTCATCACCTCGACTGCAGGGCACCGAACCTATGTGAACTGTGAAGACAAATTATGCCAGGCCGGATGTTTCCAGTGTTTTTTTATCAAGGGCGACATGGCAAAAAAGGTTCGATTCAATGAGGAAGCCTGGCTTGAACAGGGCAGACTGTCGGCGTATGCCGCATACGACGATGCTGTCTTTTTCTATAAATTATACCTGCAAGGCGGACGAATTGCCTATGCCACTGAGACAGGTTACGCCCACCTGGATGCCGGCGCCGGACGTCCGGCCAAGACCAAGTTGGAGGCCAAACGCACACGGCTCTACACTATTGGCCGCAATCGAACCTTGTTTTGGCTGTTCCATATCTGGCCAAGCCGACGCAGGCTGCGTACCCTGATTGGTGGATTGTACGCCTTGAACAACTATACAATTTATAACATAGCCATCAATCTACATCCCGAGTATTGGCCAGCCATCGCCTCCCTCTTCCGGGGCTACCGCGACGCTTTTCATTACCACAGCAACAGAAAAAAACAATGATACCCAAGATAATACACTACTGTTGGTTCGCTCTACAAGGTCGCGGGCCTCAACACGCTCCACAAGGTCGCGGGCCTCAACATGGCCGGGGCGAGATGCCGCAGTTGGCCAAGGACTGCATCGCCTCATGGCATAAGTATATGCCTGACTGGGACTACAAGCTATGGAATGAGGACAACTTTGATGTCAATAGCATTCCATACACTAAGGAGGCCTACGAGGCTGGAAAGATGGCTTTCGTGACTGACTATGTGCGCCTCTATGCCCTCAGCACAGAAGGGGGAGTCTATATGGACACCGATGTGGAGATACTGAAGCCTTTGGACGACCTGTTGCACCTCGGCGCCTTCACCGGCTATGAGGGTAGCAAACACAAGCCGCCAGTAACTGGTCTTATGGCTAGTGAAGCAGGAGGCCAATGGGTCGAGGAGCAACTCCACGCTTACGACGGTCTGCACTTCCGCCGCGAAGACGGCACCCTGGACACCACCACCAACACCCAGCGTATCAGCGCCATAATGAAGGCAAATGGATTTGTCTGTGACGGCAAGAAAAGCCAATACAAAGACCTGACGGTATTCCCGTCGGAATATTTCTGTCCGATGCAGACTACTGGAGAGTATCTGCGGACAGAGAACACCTACTGCGATCATCATTTTATGGGTTCATGGAGTAGCCAGGGCGAAAAAACGTGGAAAGACCATGTCAAGAACCTTGTGGGGCAGAAGTGCATGACGCAGCTTATCAAACTGAAACGTAAAATAATCGGTTGACAATGATTCCCTATCTTCCAAAGAAAATATCTACCACGGCCATATATCTATATTTGGGATCGCTGGCCGCCGTCAGCTTGTTGTTTTTCCGCCATGCCATGTCGTGGGAGTTCATCCTAATGGGCATCATGTGGGTGGTGGGGTTTTTCCTGCTCACTTCTTATTGTGGACGCAAGTGGAAGGACATAGGCAACAAAACCTTCCTGCGAAACCTCTTCCTTACTGCATTGGGATTGCGATGGGCGTGGGCGATTTTTGCCTACATCTTTTATACCCAGAAGACCGGTATGCCGTTCGAGTTCTCGGCGGGCGACTCGATATGGTACTACGAGGAGTCGATGGGCTATAGGTTAGCACCTATCAGCATCATGTGGCACTACTTGTTCACCATCTCCGACAGCATCTCAGATTCCGGCTATGTGTTCTACCTCGCATTGCTTGGCAAAATTACGGGTGAGAGCATTTTGCTGCCACGATTGGTGAATAGTATCTTCAGTGCTGCCACAGTGTTGTTAATCTACATGTTGACCAAACGCAGTATCAATGAAGAAACGGGTCGAATGGCAGCCATCTTTTGTTGCTTCATGCCTAACTTGATATTCTACTGCGGCATGCATCTGAAAGAGTCTTTCATGATATTTTTATTAGTGGCATTCTTGGAGCGCGCTGACTACCTGCTGCGTAGCAAAAAATACAATGTCTTCACAATCATTATTCCCGTGGTGTTGGCAATCAGCCTCTTCTCATTCCGTACAGTGTTGGGAGGTGCAGCGGTCTTCTCGTTTGTCACGGCGCTGGTGTTTACCAATAGGTCGGTGGTGGGGCGCTGGAAGCGCATCATGCTCATTGCCTGGGGTGTGCTGGCTATATTGACACTGACTGGTGGCACCATTAGCACCGAGGTGCAAGCCACATGGGAAGACCGTGAATCCAATCAGGATGCCAAACGATCTATACAGACCGCCCGTGGCAACCAGTGGGCCAAGTATGCCACTGGCACTGTGATGGCACCCATGATGTTTGTTATGCCGTTCCCGACGATGGTGGACGTGGACGAGCAATACAACCAGCAGATGATTAGTGGAGGTAATTTCGTACGCAATTTTTTTGGCGGTTTTGTACTTATTGCTGTCTTCAGCGCCATCTTCATCACCAAGAACTGGCGTAATCTGAGCCTCATCGGGTCGTTTGTTATCGCCTATCTCGGCATTGTATCAACCAGCGGCTTTGCCAATTCAGAACGGTTTTTACTACCAGCGTTGCCAGGACTGCTTATCATGGCAGCCTATGGGTTGTCTCTGCTTAACGCCAAGAACTACAGGTTTATTAAGATGTGGTATTACGTTGTTCCGGTAATGGTTGTGGCTTGGGCGTTCTTCAAACTCGGCTCTCGAGGACTGTTCTAATTCCAAGCAGAAAGCATATTTCTCGATCAGATCAAAAAGAACAATTAGAGGATGGTTAAATATAGGATTCTGCTGATATGCAACTATAAACCCGGTGTCGGAGGGATTTCAGGACAGGTGGAGATTCTGCAACGCAAACTGCGGGAGGAAGGCCACACAGCAGACAATTTCTCCACCAAGGGCTCGTTTCTGTGGCGGTTGGAACTGCCATTCCGCATAGGACGAACGGTCAAAGACTATGACGTTATTCATATTCACTGCTGTTCAGGTTGGGGATTCTTCCCGGCAGTGGTAGGCATAACAATAGGTCGCATGCTGAAGAAGCGCATAGTGCTGACCTATCATGGGGGCGGCGGAGAACGATTCTTTGACCGGCACCCACGACTGGTGCGCTACTATCTGATGCGTACCGACCATAACATTGTCCTCTCGGGATTCTTGGCGCAGGTGTTCGACAAACACCAAATACCTTACACCATCATTCCCAATATTATAGAGCTGGATGGCTCGCACTATCGTGAGCGCACAATAATGACCCCCAATTATATATGTGTGCGAGCACACGAGCTGCTATACAACATCCCCTGTATTCTGCGAGCCTTCAAAAAGGTCTTAACCGAACTGCCGGAAGCGATGCTGATATTAGTTGGCGACGGGTCGCAACACAGTTCTATGGTTGAGCTCGTAAAGGAGATGCAACTGCAGAACGTCACATTCACTGGCCGAGTGGATAACAGCGAGATATATCGCCAGCTTGACCGTGCCGACATCATGCTCTCTGCCCCGACAGTGGACAATATGCCGGTGTCGCTGCTCGAGGCCATGAACGCCGGACTGTTGGTCATCTCATCACGTGTGGGCGGTGTGCCCTACATGATTGAGGACGGGAAGACAGGTCTGCTGTTCGACAGCGACAACGCCGACCAGTTGGCCGAGCGGATGCTGTGGGCCGTAACGCATCCGGACGAAAGCCTCGCCATCGTCCGTCGGGCACGACAGGAGGTGGACCGTTACCAATGGACTAACGTCAAAGACAAACTATACATCGCCTATGGCATTCCTTCATGAACACATCATACTGCCGCTGAGCGACCTGTTGAAGGGCGAGAGTGTGCACAAATACCTGCGACTGCTGCGTGAAGCCGAAGGCTGGAGCGACGAGCAGATGCATGACTTTCAACAAAGACGTCTCGCGATGCTGCTGCAGTATTCAGCAGAAAAGGTTCCATTCTACCGAGACTGGTTCCACTCGCAAGGGCTCGACCCACGCACCGCCACCCTCGACCACCTGCCCGTCGTGGACAAGGCCCTCATGCGCCGTGAAGGTATCGATCGCTTTGCTGCCGAGGGGTTCCCCGAACATGAACGGCTGGTGCTTCACTCAAGTGGATCGACTGGTGAACCTTTTGTATTCTACGACACAAAACTCTCCTATTCGGTTAACATGGCCTCAAAACTACGTACCTGGTATCAAGCTGGTTACCGTTTAGGTGATAAATACATGAAGATATCATCAAGTTCAAGAAATAGTCGTATTAAACGAATACAAGATTGGGCCAACCGCTGCTCTTTCGAAGTATACAACTCCTTGAACGAAACATCGCTCAGCCGCATTCTCGACAATATCGAACGGAAGAAACCTCTTTTCATCCGATCATATCCTGATCCACTTTACATATTGGCACAATACCGCATTCGCAACAAGTGTTACACACACCGACCGAACTACATAATGACCACAGCATCAACGCTCAGTGACTATCAACGCAATATAATACAAGATGCATTTGGATGCAGCATCATAGATTCTTACAGCTGCGAAGGCACACCTAATACATTTCAGACCCCGGGAAATAATACATACCACGTTTGCCAATACTACGGCATTATTGAGGTACTCGACGACAACGGAGATCCAGTAATAAATGGTACCGGTCGTGTTGTCAGCACCGATCTCTGGAACTTTGCGCAACCATTCATCCGCTACGACACCAAAGACATAGTAGAAGTATATAACGGAGACATTGTTCATATTGCAGGACGATCATCGGAATGTGTAAAACTACCAGATGGGGCACTCCTTTCAGCAAACAACCTAACTGCATTTTTCAACAAAAAAGTCGATGTAATTACTGCATACAGACTTGTTTTTCACCAGAATGGAAACGTAGAAGTATTTGTGGTACCCACGAATCTTTTTTCTGATGCCGACAAACAAGAAATCATCAACTACTGGGGACATCGACTGAAAACACAAGTGACTGTAACTCTAACCGAAAGCCTCTCCCAGCGGAAAAATGGGAAATTCCAAACCATCATCAATGAAACTACTGACTAACCCGGCGGACATCGACCGCTCACAATGGCAGGCGCTGGTCGACCGATCGCCGGTGGCAAGCATCTTCCAATCGCCTGAGATGCACGACTTCTACTGCAGCCTACGATTGTACAAAACAACACTCTATGCAGTGGAGGAAAGCGGAGATATCAAAGGCCTGGTTCTATGCTTGATACAATCGGAAGGCAAGGGGCTCAAAGGCCGGCTGACCGCACGCGCCATCATCAACGGAGGCCCGCTGCTCGACGCCGATATCAGCACCGAAGCACTCCACGCATTGCTCGACACCACCATCAACATGCTTCGGCGAAGCTGCGTCTATATCGAGACCCGCAATCTGAATGACTACTCTCAATGGCGCAACACATTCGAAGCATGTGGGTTCCGCTACTCTCCACACTATAACTTCCACATTGACACCAGTGACCCCACACAGGTCGACAAGCACATAGACAAAAGCCGTCGCCGTCGGATACGCCGCGCCACCGAGGCTGGTGTTGTAATCAGCAGTGACAATGTCCACCTACCAGCCTTCTACAATATATTGGCCGACCTGTACCATAATAAGATACACAAGCCATTGCCTCCCTATGCCCTTTTCGAGCGGTTGGCTAGTCTGCCATTTGCTCGATATTTCTTTGTTCTTGGTCCGCAGAACGATGTCATAGGCGGACAGCTCATACTCATGCTTGGCCAACGTGTGGGCTACGCCTGGTACTGCTGCGGATTGGACCGCGAACAGCACGACCTCTACCCTTCCATCATGGCCAACTACGCCGCCATCCGCTACGCGGCCGACCATGGTTTTGTCCGATACGACATGATGGGCGCCGGTAGTCCTGACGAGGACTATGGCGTGCGCGACTTCAAAGCACAGTTTGGCGGCACACTCGTCGAGCATGGGCGCTTCCTGCATATCAACTACAGGGTCGTTTACTACCTTGGTAGACAGGCTCTGAATTTGCTCAAAAGGATAAAAAAATGAATCTACAGTTCAGTGTAATAGAAGCTACGCCTGCACTATGGCAGGAGATGGAAGCTGCAACAGACAGCAATTGTTTTTTTACCGCTTCATGGGATGCCTACCTAACTCAGATGCACTGCCGGCGGATTATCGTACGTATTGACAATGGTAGCCAATGCATCGGGTGGTTTGTCGGCAGCCGGTCCTTCATTGGGTTACGCGTTATTTCAGCCCCCTCGATGGGGACTGGCACCTATGCACAGGGGCTCTGTCTGAAAGGGCCGCATACGAAAACTGAGCGAATTGAGATATACAAACAGCTGGCCCAATGGCTGCTACATACAAGAAAAGCCGACTACATCCAGGTATGCGACTGGCAGATGCGCACCGACAGCCAAGAATGGATTGACAACTGGCACGATACACAGCTCGACGAGGCAGGAATCCACTACAATCCCCGCCATACATTCTATATAGACCTACATCCCAGCGAAGAGGAGCTCTGGGCCAATCTGCACTATAAATCATGCAAATACCCCATCAACAAGGCTCGAAAAGAAGGCTTGGAAGTGCGCCGTGTGGAACGCGAAGAGGATATAGAAGCCTTTGTAGACCAGCACTATGACCATATCCGCGACGTGTTGCACCGCAAGCACAGTCGAGGCCTGCCCTGCCAACGGCGAAAGAATATTTCAGCCCTTTGTCATAATCTGTTTCCCCATATCCTGCTTTTACAAGTGGTGGGGCCGGACGACAAAGGGCAGGAGGTGTCCATGTCCTCTGGCATTTATGTGCCCGGACGCAATGGTAGCACCTACTTTACCGCCGCCAGTTATCAACGCTACATGTCACACTGTCCCAACGAATTGATGGTATGGGAAGCCATGCAGGAACTGCACCGCCAAGGTGCAGGCGACCTCATACTTGGCGGTGTGGCCCACTACAAAAAGAAGTTCAACCCCACCTACGCCTTCGTCCCCGTGATGATATTCTCGCGCTACCGGATACTCCTCGACTTCCGGCGCCGCAGCAAAGAGTTATACTCACGATTAATACATTTTTTAGGTAAAATAAACTACTAAATAAGTATGCCACATTATCTTTTTTCATATACAAAGCCATCAGCTTTTATCTGGGAACAAATTGAGAATGCTCACGATAGCTCTGTGTTCTTCACTCAATCATGGAACAACTATTTAACGCAACTGGGTTATCTATGTGAAATCATTACCGTTGAAACACCAGAAGAAAAAATAGGTTATCTTATCGGGGTTCATCCGAAAATGACACGATCCGCCATATCTCCATGGGGGGGGGTATTTCTATCGCCTGTTGGAAATACCGGCACCTATTGCCAAGGTCTATGTGCCCTCCAACCAATTAATATAGAGACACGAATAGCCATTTATAAAGAATTACTCATATATTTAACAAAGAACAAACGTGCATTTATAGTAAAAATAACCGACTGGCAACTTCACTTAGACCCCAACGATTTAATTCCCGCTGCCGATTGGAGACACCCCCTTCTTGATGCCGCCGGATTAAAATACATAGCGAAGGCTACATTTTACGTTGACACCCAGCAATCTGAGGAGAGTCTATGGAAAAATCTTGAATACAAGTCATGTAAATATAGCATCAACAAAGCCCGAAAACTAGATTTGAAAACACAAATCATTGAACACGCAGATGAAATAGAATCATTCGTTGACATACATTATCGACAAATTGTTGATGTCTATGACCGAAAGGGAATGAAACATTTACCCTACCAGAACAAAAAACATCTTCTTAAACTATGCCAAACACTTTTCCCAAACCACATTCTAATGATTAAGGTCGTTGGTGAGAACGAAGACAATGAACTGAAGATTATGTCTACAGCCATTTTCGTCCTAGGCAAACAGGTAAGTTCATACTTCACTGGTGCCAGCTTCAGGCATTTAATGAAATACTGTCCAAACGAACTCATGGTATGGGAGGCTATGAAATATCTCAATAAGAAAGGATGCGGCAACCTAATTTTTGGCGATACTTCCCATTACAAAAAAAAATTTGGCACTCGCTATGCCTATTTACCCACACTGGTATATTCCTCATATGGTTTTATCCCTAAAATTCGCCTATTTGTAAAAAATACATACTTCAACCTTAGACACTTTATAGCTAAAATAAAAAGAGAGTCTGAATGAACATACTGATTGACATCGGACACCCGGGACATGTGCATCTGCTGCATCCGCTGGCTGAGGAGCTGAAAAGGCGCGGGCATCGAGTCTTCTACTCTGTTCGCGACATACCGGTGGCCAAGCGTCTGATGGAGCACTATGGCATGACCCCTTGGATAGACCTTGGAGGCAAGCGTGACACTCTGGTCGGCAAGGCTTTCACTGTGCTGCAGCAGGACTGCCGCATACTGCGATTCGTGCTGAAGAACCATATCGACATTGGGCTAAGCAGCGGGCTGGTGCTCAGCCAGGTATCACGATTGACCAAGATGCGTTCCTTCGTCTTCGACGACGACGACGACGAGGCGGAACCGCTGTCGGTCAAATACGAGCACCCGCTGAGTGATGTTGTCTTCACACCAGACTGCATCATCCGCAGGACTCCCCGCGCCATCTACTACCCTGGTACCCATGAGCTTGCCTATCTACATCCGCGCCGTTTTATGCCCGACCCCACGGTGCTGCAACATGCAGGTATCGGTGACGGGGAAAGGTTCTTCATAATGCGTTTTGTGGCGCTGAAAGGACATCACGACGTTGGGCAACAGGGGCTGACTCGTGATCAGAAGCAGCAGTTGGTGGATGTTCTTAAGCCTCACGGCAGGGTGATTATCACGTCGGAACGAGCCATTGAGCCGGAGTTCGAGCCCTATCGTCTGCCGGTGCCGCCGGAGGAGATGCACTCGCTGATGGCATACAGCTCTATGTTCGTAGGTGACAGCCAGACTATGACTTCGGAAGCTGCGGTGCTCGGAGTGCCAGCTTTGAAGTGCAATACATTTGCCGGAAGGCTGTCGGTGCCCAACATGTTGGAAAACAAATATAAGCTGTGTTTTGCATACACACCCAACCAATTTGGGGATATGCTCGGTCACATACGGCAGTTGCTCGCGTGCAATCCCGAAGAGCTAAAGGCCGAATGGCAAGTCAAGCGTAAGCGGATGCTGGATGATATGATTGACCCAACCGAATTCTTCATCAACTATATAGAGAAGCTATGAAAGCCTATCTGGATATGAAACGACATGAGTTGCCGTACTACAGACGTGCTGGATTGTGTGACACGGTTCGTCAATCGGCCCGCATGCACGGGTACCGGTCGGCGCTGTGGTTCGGCATCGTACGCTGGAAGGATCACGTATTCAACCAATGGGCTATGCGTTGCCCGTGGAACGGCCTCAGAATAAGGCTGCAGCGATGGAGGGGAGTACAGATAGGCAAGCAGGTGCATATTGGCCCAGGATGCACCCTTGACTACCCGTATCCTAACTTTGTCATAATTGAGGATGGAGCCTCGTTAGCAGGCAACGACTACGTTCTGGCACACAGCACTCCCATGGAATGCCACGCCAAATGTGTCGATTCGTTTGTGGCTCCCACTGTCATCGGCAGAAATGTCTGGGTCGGCGTCAATGTGACCATACTGCCGGGAGTCAAAATTGGGGAAGAAGCTATTGTTGCGGCAGGAGCCGTGGTGACCCGCGATGTACCACCACGTACCCTTGTTGGAGGAGTACCGGCACGCATCATAAAAGAACTGAATCTATGATTGATTTCACGATAGAGAAATATGTGGAGTTGCTTGAGGCGTTGAGGCGGCATAAAGATCATAGAATCAGGCATGATGTGGATTTGAGGCCGGAGTATTCGCTGCGGGTGGCGCGAGTGGAGAACGAAATGGGGGTGAAGGCGACGTACTACTTTCGTTCCATGCACTTTACGTCGCATGCTGAGACAATCAAGACCATCGCTGCGCTGGGGCATGAGGTCGGCTATCACTATGAGTGCTTGACGACATGCAACGGTGACGTGGCAGCGGCGTATGACGATTTTTGCAGAAATCTGGAGGCGCTGAGGCAGATTGCAGATGTGAAAGCAGCCTGTGCCCACGGCAGTCCGAGGTCGAGGTGGAACAGCCAAGACATTTGGAATCAATACGATTACCATGCAGTAGGGATAGAGCACGAGTCGATGATGGATACCGATTTCTCGACCACGCTATACCTCACCGATACTGGGCGTCGATGGGACGGATACAGGGTGGCGGTGAGGGATAAAGTGCCACAGTATCAGGAGGAATGGATACGAGAGGGGCTGGTGTTCCACTCGACGGACGACATAATCAGTGCCCTCGCCGACGAGGGGCACCCGATACACCGCAAATCGCTGCTCGTCAACACCCATCCGCAGCGCTGGATGCCTTTCGGTCTTCAGTGGGTTAAGGAGGCGGGGCTGCAGAAGACGAAGAATGTGGTTAAAAGGCTCATAGTATCAATGCGATAGATGAAAAAGATACTCACTATAGTCGGTGCGAGGCCGCAGTTTATCAAGGCGGCAGCTATCTCGCACGTTGTCAGGGATAAATATGCCGGGAAGATGGCCGAAGACATCCTGCATACGGGTCAGCACTACGATGCGGCCATGTCGGCGCGGTTTTTCGACGAGTTGGACATACCGCGGCCGCGCTACAATCTCGGCGTCGGGAGCGGCAGTCACGGAGTGCAGACGGCGGCCATGCTAGAGGGTGTGGAGGCGGTCTTGCTGGCAGAGCGCTACGACGGGGTGCTGGTGTACGGAGACACGAACTCCACCCTGGCCGGGGCGCTGGCGGCGGCCAAGCTGCATGTGCCTGTATATCATGTAGAAGCGGGGCTGCGGTCGTACAATCGAGCCATGCCTGAGGAGTTGAACAGGCTGCTGACCGACCATGCGTCGACGCTTCTTTTTGCTCCGACGGCGACGGCGGTGCACAACCTTGAGAAAGAGGGTTTTGAGAAGGGGAGGGTGGTAGCGGCCGGCGATGTTATGCTGGACAACGTGATGCACTACAGACCAGAGGCTGTCCGGCGGAAGCCGTGGCCCTCGGACGGGAGGCCGATGATATTGGCTACGGTGCATCGAGACTTCAATACCGACGATCCTAAGCGGTTGAGAACCATAATTGAAGCTCTGGAAAGGGTAGGGGAGCGGCTGGACGCGACAGTTGTGTTTCCGGTCCATCCACGGACCCGAGGCCATATGGCCGGTATGGGTGGCGGCGCGACGCGGCTGCGCTGTGTGGAGCCGTTGTCATACCTCGAGACGCTGTCGGCCCTCGACTGCTGCCGGATGGTCATGACCGACAGCGGTGGACTGCAGAAGGAGGCCTTCTTCTGTGGCAGGCCATGTGTGGTGCTGCGGCCGGAGACGGAGTGGGCTGAGATTGTGGATTGTGGTGCCGCGCGGCTTGCCGATGCCGATGTGGACGCCGTGGTCTGTGCGGCGGAGGCCATGTGGGACGCTGCGGTGCCCCGGCCGACGCAGTTCGGAGACGGACATGCAGCGGAGAGGATACTTGACGCTATCTGTTGTTGATGCTTCTATAAGGCACACAATGCCAAATGTCTACGCTTTTTTCTTGGTTGGCGTGGACGGAGTTCGTGCAGAGAGAGGGTAGAGAGGGGGTAGAGGGGACCCAGAGAGGGGGTAGAGGGGACCCAGAGAAGGGGTAGAGAAGGGGTAGAGAGGGGGTAGAGAGGGTGCTTGCAGAGAGGCTTTTGCAGGTGGCTTGATTTTGAGTCTATCGTTATGTGTACTGGGGGGCTTGCCTAATGAATACTTTAACACTATTTAACACAAATCCCCTCCCCTCCCGCAATAAATGGATAAATATGGCGTTAAAGTAAATTATTTTAATAAAGGGACAAAGATGGGCATCAAACCGAACATACTGACAATAGTGCTTTTTGCGCTGCTTGCCACGTCGTGTGTCACGAGCCGTAGGGTTGACTACCTGCAGGACATGACACAGGGGAGCCAGATAGAGCTGGAGGACCGTTTTGAGGCGCGCATTGCTCCCTATGATGAACTGATAATCAGAGTCTCGTCGTCGCAGCCCAATCAGGAGATGGCGGCGCCGTTCAATGTGGGGCTTGAAGGCAACGTGTATCTGGTGGACGTCAACGGCGACATTGAGTTTCCGGTGGTTGGCAAGTTGCATGTGGCGGGATTCACGAGGATGCGTGTTCAGGAAATCCTGAAGCGTATGCTGGAGCAGGGCGACTACTTGGACGACCCGTATGTCATGGTGAGGTTCAAGACGTTCAAGATATTCGTGCTCGGCAACGGGGGAGGCAAGGTGATTAACGTGGCCAATGAGCGATGCACTTTCCTTGAGGCTTTGGCGTTGATGGGCGGTCTGGACAACTACACCAGACGCGACCGGATAGCGGTGATGCGCGAGGTGAACGGGCGCATGGTGATGCGCTACCTTGACCCGCGGTCAAGTGCTGTATTCAACGACCCCTTTTTCATGATGCAGCAGAACGACTTCATCATACTCGACGGTGTGAACGGCGGCACGATGCGTCAGGAGGTTACCTACTGGGCGACTTTCTTGTCGACGCTGGTTTCGTCGGCCACGCTGATACTCACACTGGGCACGTACCTCAAGAACAAATAGGCAACAAGTACACAACACATAACCACACAACGCGATATGGCAGAAGAGACTAAAAACTCAGAGACCTCCTTCTTGGACCAGAAGACCGGACCGAAGGTTCACGTAAAGGACGTGTTAGTTATCGTGATGCGTAACCTGCATTGGCTGCTGCTGTGTGGAGCCATAGGAGCGCTGGTGTCCGGCTACTGGGTGCGGCACCAGAACCGCGTCTATGAGAGCAGTGCCCGTCTGCTCATAAAGGGTTCGTCAACCGGTAGCGGCAGCGACGGCAGCACGATGCGCGAGGCGTCAATCAAGAGCATGTTTGCCAACAAGTCGCTCTACAACAGTTCGATCAACAATGAGATGATGATACTGAGTTCGAAGTCGGCCATGTTAGAAGTGGCCAAGAACCTCGACCTCAATGTGGTTTATACCACAAAGACCCGACTGGTAAACCGAGTGAAAGACCTCTATGGCGAGTCCCCGTTCAAGATGGAGTTTGTCGACGAGGGCGACGAGAAGCCGGTGGAATTCGACGCTTCAGTGGTGGACGACAACCGGATTACTCTGACCGTGGAGGGATATGAGCCGGTGACGGCGGAGTTTGAAGATACGGTGGCCATGCCCTTTGGCCGTGTGGTAGCCCACAAGACGTGGTTCTTGACCCCGTCGTATTATGGCACCCCGATTCACGTCTCGCGCCGCAGCCTCAATGCTACGGCCGACTACTATCGCTCCGCCATGGTTGTTACGCGCAATGACGACTTCAATACCATCGTCAACATTGCGATTCACGATGCGTCGCCCATACGTGCCGCCGAGGTTATCAACGAAGCGATAAGAATATACAACGAAGACGCCATCAGGGACAAGAGGCGCATCATAGCGGAGACTTACGACTACATCAACGAACGTCTGTCTCTTCTGCATTCGGACCTTGGCATACAGGAGAATGCCCTGGCTGACTTCAAACGGAAGAACAACCTGCTCGACATTTCGTCGTTCGGTCAGAGCTACCTGGCCGCCAGTATCCAGTCGTCGGAGGAGATTGAGCGCCTCAACAAGCAGCTTTCCACAGCCCGCTACCTGATGCAGGTCAACGAGGATGGGCAGGATGCGCACATCATACCCGGCAACGTGGGCATTGACGACGAGCACATCTCGCGCCTTATAGCCACCCACAATGACTTGGTTCTTGAACTCGGCAACTACCAGAACCAAAACAACCCCATGGTGAGGCAGAAGAAAGGCGAGCTTGCCAAGCTCAGGCGTGACATGAATACACTGCTCGGTGTCTATGTCGGTGTACTGCAGGAGAGAATCTCCAGTGTCAGTTCGGCCGCCAACACGGCCGCCAACAAGATGAGTCAGGTTCCGCAGCAGCAGTTGTATATTGAAAACATTGAACGCCTACAGAAGATAAAGGAGGAGTTATACCTCCACCTGCTGAGCCGTCGCGAGGAGCTGCTGATAAGCCAGCCTTCTATTGAGCCCAACGGCAAGATACTGGATCCGGCCCGCATAAACCGCAATCCCATAGCGCCGGATGAGAATCGCACCACCGCCATGGGCTTGATATTCGGTCTGCTGGTGCCGGTAGCTGTGTTCTTCTTGCGCAGGCTCTTTGACACGAAGGTGAAATACCACAATGATGTCATGCGCGGTACCACGGCCCCGTTCCTGTGTGAGATACCTGCACGGCGCAAGGATGACGACAGCAACATAGTGGTGTCCGGCAGCGACAACGATACGATGACAGAGTCGTTCCGTCTGCTGCGGGCAAAAGTTGACTTCCTTGGAGGCGACGCTGGCGAAGACGTTGCGAAGGTTTATATGATTACGTCGCTCATGGCAGGCATGGGTAAGACGTTCATATCGTCCAACCTCGCGGCTAGCCTTGGTATTGCGGGCAAACGGGTTATTCTGCTCGACCTCGACTTGAGACGTGGTTCGCTGACACGACGTTTCTACTCGCGTCGCCATGTCGGCCTTTCCAACTATCTTGTTGGCAAGGTAGAGGACTGGGAGTCGATTGTCAAGCACGACATTGTGAGCCGTGGTGTGGACAGCATCTTCACTGGCCCGTTACCGCCCAACCCGACTGAGTTGCTTGGCAACGGACGCCTTGACGAGTTGGTTGCGCGCCTGCGCGAACATTATGATTATATCATTTTCGACACCGCGCCGTCGGGCCTCGTGGTCGATACCGACGTGATAAAGCACTTGGTTGACAATACTCTCTTCGTTATCCGCTATGGTAAGGTCGACAAGCGTATGCTTGCCAACATTGAGGAGATGTACCAGCAGCATACCTATCCCAACATGGCGCTGCTACTTAACGACGTCCATTATCGCAAGCTTATGCCGCTTGAGCGTAAATACGGATACGGATACGGCTATGGCTATGGGTACGGCTACGGCTATGGCTACGGTTATGGCTACGGCTATGGTTATGGCTACGGCTACGGTTATGGCTATGGTGACGATAAGCCGGAGCAAGATGACGACAAAATGAAAAGAAACAACAAACAACGATAACTATTATAATAATAAAGAAAAAAAGTGAAGAGGAAATTATTAGTACTACTATTGCTGCTGGCATCAGGAATGACGGTGACGGCACAGAACTTCCAGAGACGCGGCTTTGCCCTTGGTGTTGACCGAGACACGTTGCTATATCTTATAGCATCGCCTTTTGACAACTGGTATCTCAATGTCGGCGGTGGTATACAGACGTTTATTGGTAATGAGTTGGAGTCTGACGCAAGACGCAATAAGTTGAACTTCAATGGGCGAGTTGAAATCGGCAAATGGATTATTCCTGATGTGGCTATCTCGCTGAGGTTTTCGCTTTTCAATGTCGACGGTCACTCCACTTACGGCAAGCAGCCGTTCATCAATAAAGCAGATGATACGCCGACCGGTGTTTGGGACCAGTCGAGCAACGACTATTACTATCTGTACCATGCCCATGCTTTTTCAGCTATGGGCTTTGTGATTTTCGACTGGACCAACTTCCTTGGCGGATATGAGAGGGGCAAGCATAACAGGTGGCATGTCTTTATGCCGCTGGGTCTTGGCATGTCGGTCCTGTATGGCGAACAGCGAAATCCATTTACCGACACATACGAGGTTGGCACTATGCGATACAACCGCGAACTTGCCTTCAGCGGTGGGTTGGGATTGGAGTATGTCTTCTCGGAGTATTTCACCGTCAACGCCGCGGCCGAGCTTTTCGGGTCGGAGTCGACGTGGGACTGGTCGCCGTACAACAATGCGCGCTCCATTTTCGACTTGATTCCCTCGTTTTCTGTATGTTTGAAGGTTAACTTCATAAACGAGATTACCAAGTACAATATGCATGCTCGCGAGTCGAGAAGGGTGAAGACTTTCCACGAGTTCCAGACAGTTGGCTCACAGATGCAGCTGGAAAACCGCGAGGTTGAAGTGAAGCGTCTTGCGCAAGCCCAGGATTCGCTGGTGGACCTCATAGTGGAGAAGAACGGCAACCGCGAGGACCTTATGCGTAAGTATGACAGTCTGGCCAACTTGTTGGACGATATAAACCGCAACATAAAGAACTACAGGCAGCCGGAGAACATGCTGGCCGAGTTGCTTGACTTCAATGAGTCACACGGTCTGCCGGCTGTGGTGGTATACTTCCAGCTTGACAGGTACGAGATAGACTACAATGCTGACCGTCGTTTGCAGAGCTTCGCTCGTGAGGTCAACCGCCTCGACGACTCGCTCGAGTTCTTCCTGCTTGGTGCTGCCGACTCGGCTACGGGTACCGTAAAACACAATATATGGCTCTCCGAACAGCGTTGCAATGCGGTATACAACAGAATTGTCAAACAGTACGGCGTCAATGCCAACCGACTCCTCGTGAGGCCGCTGGGCGGCATTACGGACTACGAGCCGCAGGAGAATAACCGAATGGGCATGCTTATCCTGCGTACTCCCGAGACAGAGGAGATTGTGGAGCGTTGGCTTAGAACCGGCAGTTCTGGAATCAACGGAGCCTTTGAGTCACGCAACGTAGGCACTTTTGTTGACCCGGATAAGCAGAAAGAGGATACACCGAGCGCTACAGAGACCCAAAAGGCGGATACACCTGACGCTACAGAGGATCAAAGTACAGATACCATAGAGGACCAAGGCGAGGACTCGAAGACTCTCGGTGCTATCTATGTCGAGAACGGCCGTATTGTGGTTGTTGCCACCGAAGGCGACCCCATACAGATTCTCGATGCAAATGGTAATGAGGTATTGACTACTGTATCGAGCGGCAAAGACAACTTCGTTGTCGCCAAAGGTGCATATATGGTCAAGTTGGGCAACCGTCTGCAGGTTGTGTTGGTCGACTGACAACACTAATCGGGACGAAATAACAAGCCAGATGCTACGTAGAGTGGCGTTAGGCTGTCAGGCAAGAGAGTGTGCCTGACAAAAGACAAAAGAGAGAGAAGTCCCCATCGGGGACGATAGAAGACAGCCGTGGGCGGGAGCCCACGGACAGACGACAAGAACAAAGACAAATCCCGTAGGGGCGACACGATGGATACCAACCATGTGTTGCCCTTACTTTTTGTGTGGAGTTGTATCACTATGCGGTTCAGGTGCTTTATGTGTTTATAAAAGCTCTAGTAGTGCAAAATTAAAAGGGGCGTCAGACTGGTCTGACGCCCCTTTGGGTTTCTTATTGTCTATGGTGGTAAACAGGTTTATTTGAGGCCAAGTTTCTTCTTCACTTGGGGCATAATGTCGTCGCTGTCCTGCGAGTAGAGCAGGGCTGCCGTACCGGCATCGAAGATATAGGTGTAGCCACCTTCTTTGGCCACTTCTTCGATTGCTTTCTTAGCCCGGTCTATGATAGGCTTCAGCAGTTCGGTTTCGCGTTCCTGCAGCTGTTTCTGTGCGTTCTGCTGGAATTCCTCGATGCGCGATGCCATGTCCTGGATTTCGCGTTGTTTTGTCTGGCGGATAAGGTCTGTCCATCCTGCCTGATTGGCTACGTAGTCGTTGTAACGCTTCTCGGCTTCGGCCTGCATAGACTTCAGGGTCTCCTCCAGTTCGCTCACCTCGCCTTGCAGAATAGTCTGGGCAGAGTCACGGCCGGGCATAATCTGCATCAGGTCGTTCGAGTTGATGTGTCCGAGTTTGATGTTCTTCTGTGCCATCGCCGTGCCGCCCATGGCGACAAGGCAAATCATCATTGCGATAAATGTCTTTTTCATCTTTCTGTATCTGTTATTTTGTTTTGTTCATTAATGGTTGCGACGAGCTACCCAGTGGGGGGAGGCTGTTGCGTGTGTTGGTTCGTTGAGAGCCCTGTCGGGTTCTCATTTCGGGGTTGGTAGGCTTCTGGTTTTTTCTACTGTCTTTACCCTCGGCTTTGGTGTCGGGTGTGGCGTCGGACTTGTTGGGTTTGTAGCCCAACAGTTCGAGGACTTCGTCGCTGATGTCGTATTTCTTATTCACGAACAGTAGGGTGGCGCTGCCGGCTCTGTCGAAGACGAAGGCATAGTTCTTCTCGTGGGCGACTTTCTCTATGGTGCTGTAGACGCGGTCCTGAATGGGTTTCAGGAGTTCGGCGCGACGCTTGTCGAGGTCGCCTCCGGCACCGAAATACTGCTGCTGCAGGTCTCTGAGCTCCTTCTCTTTTGTGGCTATCTCTTCCTGGCGACGTTTCTTCAGATTGTCGGGCAGCAGGAAATTCTCTTGTTCGTAGCTGGCCCGCAGTTCTTCTATTTCGCCTGCTTTGTCGGACAACTCTTTCTGCCAGTCGGCGACATAACGGTCAATTCTTTTCTGTGCGCTGGCGAAGTCGGGTATGTTGCGCAGCACATAGTCGGTATTCACACAGGCGTATTTTTGGGCATGAGTGTATTCTGGTGTCGAGAATTGGAGAGCGAAAGACATGCCTATGCAGAGCACGGCTTTCACAATGTACCTTCTATGTCGCATTGGTTTCATTACGCTGTTGTTTAGTCGAGGCTTTGGCCGATGGAGAAGTGGAAGTGGCTGCCGCCGTAGGTATCGTTGCTGAAGCCGTATCCCCAGTCGATGCCTATCAGACCGAATATCGGCATGAAGAGTCGTACGCCAATACCGGCTGAGTTGTGCATCTTGAACGGCTGGAACTCATCCATGCTGGCCCAGCTGTTGCCGCCTTCGAGGAAAGCAGCTACCCAGAAGGTGGCGTTGGGGCTTTCGATGATGGGGTGGCGCAGTTCGAGGGTGAAGCGGTCGAACACAGAGGCACCTTGGGCTGGGCTGAGGCTGTTGTTTTCGTAGCCGCGCAGGGGTACCACCTCCTTGCCGTCGAGCATCCACGACGAGAGACCGTCGCCGCCGAGGAAGTAGCGGCCGAAAGGCGAGAGACCGATGTTCTTGTCGTAGTAGCTCATGAAGCCGAAGCGGAAGCGTGTGTTGAGTACCAGATTGCCTACCAGGTTGAGCATCCACGAACCGCGCAGGTTCATCTTGTAGTATTCCACCCAGCGGTATTTCTCCTGGGCAGTAGCGTTGGAGTAGTCTTTGCCGCTGATGAGCGAATAGGGAGGGGTGACGTAGAGAGCCATGCTGACTTCCGAGCCGCTACGGGCATAGATGGGGGAGTCGAGCGAGTTGCGGCTGATGGTGAAGCCGTAGCTCAGGTCGTTGGCCTTGCCGTCAGTAAAGATGTTGGAGTTGAGGGTGTAGTTGTCCAGCACGTAGTGCTTATAGCTTATGCTGTGGCTGATGATGAAGTAGTCGTCGGGCCATTTCAGACGTTTAGAGAAGCTCACGCCTGCGCCGGTGATCATCAGGCTGCGGTACTCGTCGGTGCCGCGGTATGCGGATAGTCCGTTGCTGTACAGATTGTGGTATACGGAGCCTGTAAGCGACTGTGCCCTGCGGCCACCGAGCCACGGTTCGGTGAACGAGGCGTTGAGGGCATAGTAGTACGTTCCGTTGGTGACGGCGTTGAGGCTCAGCTTCTGACCGTCGCCGGCCGGCAGCGGCGCCCATGCTTTCTTGTTGAAGATGTTGCGGACGCTGAAGTTGTTCAGCTGGACACCAATCTGGCCAATAATCATACCTCCGCCGTAGCCACCCTGCAGGTTGAGCTGGCTGGTGCTTCCCTCTTCCACCTGGTATACGATGTCCACAGTGCCGTCGTTTTCGTTGGGCTTGGGTTCAGGCTTAATGCTTTCCTGCTTGAAGTATCCGAGGGTGACGAGCTCGCGCTGGCTACGTATGACGGCGTCGCGGCTGAAGAGGTCGCCTGGTCGTGTGTGAAGCTCACGCATCACGATTTTGTCGTTGGTGATTGTGTTGCCTTCGATGCTTACGTTGCGTATACGAGCTTGTTTGCCTTCCTCGATGCGTATTTCGATGTCTATAGAATCGCCTTCCACGGCCACCTCTACCGGTGTGGCGTGGAAGAAGAGGTATCCGTTGTCCATGTAGAGCGACGTGATGTCCGTGCCGGAGGGGTTGTAGGTCAGGTTCTCCTGGAGGGTTGAGCGGTTGTAGGGGTCGCCTTTCTCAATGCGCAGGGCCCGCCGCAATGTCTCGTCGGAGTATATGGTGTTTCCGCTAAAGGTGATGTTGCGGAAGAAGAACCGGTGTCCCTCGTACACGTTGACACGCACCTTCAGCCTGTCCTGCTTGGCCTGTTTCTTGGCACTCATGTTCAGCTCGTTCTGCGGCACTTCCCATACTGTGTCGCTCACTATCTTGGCGTCGCGGTAGCCCTGTTCGTTATAGAAGTCGATGATGCCCTTGAGGTCGTCGCGGAAGTCGTTTTCTATGTACCGGCTCTTTTTCCAGAACGGTTTGGTGAAGATGCGCAGCTTCCAGAATTCTTTGGCCGAGGACCACAGGCGTTTGCGGTAGTGGACATCGTGCGTCTTCTCCATCTTGCTTTGCAGCACGGTGGACGGAATCTGCTCGTTGCCGGTGAATATCAGAGAGTCGATTTTCACCTTTTTGCCGCGGTCCACGTTGAATGTGATAGTCACACGGCCCGAGGTGTCGGTCTCGGTGGTGGGTGTTACCTGTACTTGAGTGTAACCTTTGCCGATGTAATACCCTTTGATTTTGTTCACCGACGTGCGCAGCATGTTCTCTGTGACCACCTCGCCAGTGCCAATGTTTATCTCGTCCTTCAGTTTGTCGGCCTCGCCTTTGCGCACCCCGGTAAAGGCGTATTTCTCCATACGAGGGCGTTCTTTGAGAACGATTTTCAGGAATGCAATGTTGCCCTGCAGACGGGTTACTCGTATCTGCACGTCTTCGAACATGCCCTGTTTCCAGAGGTTTTCGATGGCAGCCGAAAGCTTGTCGCCTGGTATCTTCACCTTGTCGCCTACCTGCAAACCGGCCACCAGCTGCACCACGCGGGTGTCGAAATTCTCGGCCCCCTCGTAGCTGATGCCGCCGATTTCGTAGGTTTTTGGAGTCAGGTAATCAAAGTCGTATTCCACCCCGCCGCCAATGACTGTCTGAGAGTGGGCGGCGAGGGTGCTGAGTATCAGGATTGCTGTCAGTAGCAGCGCTCGTCTGGTCTGTATCATTTATTCTTGCACTTAACTATATAATAACTTTGATGTTGTTATTTTATTATATAGTCGCGTATCTTTTTTGGTTATTTTTCATTCTCCACCTGAGCCTCAGTCTTTCCGAAGCGCCGTTGGCGCTGCTGATAGTCGAGAACGGCGTCGTAGAAGTGTTCGTGGCGGAAGTCGGGCCACAGCAGGTCTGTGAAATAGAACTCGGTGTATGCCATTTGCCACAGCAGGAAGTTGCTCACCCTGAGCTCGCCTCCGGTTCTGATTAGCAGGTCGGGGTCGGGGTAATCCGCCGTGGTCAGGTAGCGGCGCAGAGTCTCTTCGTCGATGTCGTCGGCTTTCAGACCGTCGCGGCATATCTGCTTCAGAGCCTCTGCTATCTCCCAGCGCGAACTGTAGCTCAAGGCAAGAGCAAGGGTGGTGGAGGTGTTGGCGGCGGTCTGCTTGATACACCCTTCCAGCACTTTACGCGAGCGTTCGGGTATGCGGCTGGTGTCGCCAATGGTCTGCAGGCGCACGTTGTTGTCCATCAGGGTCTTGGTTTCGCTGTGGACGGCTTTGACAAGCAGCTCCATCAGTCCGTCGACTTCGGCTTGTGGGCGGTTCCAGTTCTCGGTGCTGAAGGTGTAGAGCGTAAGGTATTCCACCCCCAGAGCGACGGCGGCTTCGACGGCGGCGCGCACGGCATCCATGGCGCTTTGGTGTCCGAAGAGGCGTTCGTGTTTGCGTTGCATGGCCCATCGGCCGTTGCCGTCCATGATGATAGCCACGTGTCTGGGCACGCGGTTGCGGTCTATTTGTTCTATTGTTGCCATTGTCTTACAGTTTGCATCTTTTAGATCGAGTCCATCCGAGCAGTGTTTCGAGGCTGAAGCCCACGCGAATGGTGAAGAACGAGTACCAGTCGTTCAGCGAGTCGTCGCCGCGTTTAATACCGGCCGCGTTCACATAGCCCTCCTCCACCTCGCCGCTGCGGTCGGCCATTATGCCGGCCAAGCCTCCGTTTTCCACTTCGGCGCTGAGCAGGGCGGAGCCGACGTAGGTGGTGCTTACGTCGTCGATGTAGTCGGTCCAGGTCTTGCGGAAGCCGTACTCCGCGCTAAGCGCCACACTCTTGCCGAGTCTGCAGCGGAAGCCCACGCCGAAGGGCAGACAGAGCTGCGTGAGCTGGTAGGGGCGCCGTTCGGGGTAGGCCGATGTGCCCTGGCCTTCGGTGTGCAGGTCCCGAAGGGCGACCCATCGGCTGCTGCCGTCGGCCTCGGTGCGGAGAGCCTCTGGCGAGAAATGGTACACCCCAAGGCCGCCGAAGATGTAGGGTGTCCAGCGGCTTTCGGTGGCCCCGGGACCGTAGGGGCGGAAGTCGAACTCCACCACGGCGGCCCCCTCCATGAGGGTGCTGCGGAAGCTCAGGTTACGACGTACGATGTAGTCATGAGCGCATTCCAGCTTTCCGTAGCTCAGCTCCACTCGTACCGACCACCGGTTGTCGAGCCGAGTGTGCAGACCTGCGCTGACGCCCCAACGTGGCACCGAGAGGGCGCTCTGGTTGTTGAGGTCGCCGATGTAGAAAGTGGCGTCGCCGCCCAGCAGCAGGTGGCTGCGGCCGAGGAAGTCGGTGCGCTGTGCCGACACACCTGCACAGATGGCCGTCAGGAGCAATGCTATGAGCCAGTGTCTATTCACCCGTGGGCCATTTTATTGAGCGGCAGATGCCGTCGACCTGCATCAGGTAGTCGCGCTTCTCGAAGCGTGGGCAGTATACGTAACCGGTCAGTTCCACGATTTGAGTGCCGTCGGGCGAGAGCAGGGTGTAGCTCACGAACGGGCCACCCATGAAGTCGCCGAAGAGGCGCCACAGGCCGCGAGTCTCTATGCAGTAGCTGGAGCCCTTGAAGTCGACCTTGCGGCTTGTGAGCGGCACACGCCGCTCGGTGCCCATGTAGCTGCCTTCGGACGGCCCCTGCACCTCGCGTCGCATGGTGGTGTCCAGGCGGTTCCATATCTTGGTTGTGTCGAACTGCTGCTCGTTGCGGTAGGGCATCACGTTCACCATGACGCCGAGGCCGAAGTCTTTGGTCTCCTTGCGCAGCCAAGTGAAGTCGCCGTCCTCGTTGGCCCAGATATACTCCTTGGGGAGAGTCAGGCTGAAACCGTACTTCTTCTCCACCCGTTTCATGAGGTCCACGTTGCGGTCCTTGAAAAAGGCACGGTCCATGCGCTCGTACTCCTTCTCGTAGAGTTCCTCCAGAATGCGGTCGGCGTGGGCGCGCAGCATGGCGTGGAGCGAGGCCTGGCTCTTGGCGGCCAGGTCAATCACCACCTGCGGCTCGGCCCACTGGTTGTGGTTCACATACATCTTGTCCGGATTGTCGGGTTTGATGTCGCAGACGATGATGTTGCGGTGCATCTGGAACATCTGTGTGTTGTGGAGCGAACTCACCGGCACGTTGATGGTCGAGAATCGGGGTTCGGGCTGCGGCAGACCTTCCTGGGGTTCGTGGAGCAGCGAGTCTATCAGGGCTTTGGTGTCGCCGACATAAATGTCGCGGTCGGCCACCACCATCACCTCGCAAGTCTTGCCACTCGAACTGCGCTTGCCCAAAGCCTTGGTCTCGGGGCTGTTGCAGCAGCACAATAGGGTGGATGCCACGGCTATCAGCAGTGCGGCTATCGCTTTTGTTGTTCTCTCCATTGGTGAAACTCTTTTATGGGTTGTTCTATCGGTGTGTATCTTATATCCAGTTCTCTCTCGGCCCGGCTTCCGTCGTAGTACTCTTTCACGCACAGCTGCCGGGTGTTGTTCAGGCTCAGCTCGGTGCGTATGCCGAGGCTTCGCGCCACGCTGCCCAGTGCACCGGCAGCTGCCATGAGCCAGGCGGAGAGCGTCAGTACCCGCTGGCGGTAGCCCATGGTGGCGGCCTGCAGTTCGTACAGCGCCTTGACGGTCATGTTGTGGCAGGCCACGATGTAACGTTCGCCGCTTCGGCCTTTGGCCAGAGCGTTGACCGCTGCCGCCGCCACGTCGTCGACCGCCACGAATGCCTTGCCGCCCGGTGGTGCCGCCATCAGGCGGCGACGGTAAGCCGCCAGGAGCATCCTGCCCGAGGAGGGCTTTACATCCCACGCGCCGAGCATGAAGCCGGGGTTCAAGACCACGACGTGCCAGTCGGGGTGGCGACGAGCGGCTTCGATGGCCACCTCTTCGCCGGCGCGTTTGCTGGTGGCGTAGAGGCTGGCGGTGAACGGCGGCTCCATCGGGGCCTCCTCGTCGGCCGGTTTGGCGGCGGTGCCGTAGCCTATGGTGTTGGCCGTAGAGGTGTGTACCAGCCGTTTAATGCCTTGCTGCTCCATGACTTCCACCACGGCGCGGCAGAGGTCGCGGTTGGCGGGGTCGTAGTCGCTGCGGTGCAGCATGCTCATGTCTGTAGCACCGGCGCAGTTCACGATGGCCTCGCAACCCGCCGCGGCGCCGGAGAGGACCGAGCTGTCCAGCGGATTGCCGACCACGACGGAGGTTGCGTCCGGCAGGGTCCGCAGCCCCTCGCGGCGGCGCACTATCGCCGTCGTCTCGTGACCTTCGGCCGCGAGCCGCCGCAGCACGTTGTGCCCCAGCAGGCCCGTGGCCCCGAGCAGCAGCACCTTCATAGGCTATCAGAGGCCGAGCACGTCGGCTCCCTGCTTGTACACTATGTCGCGCGGAATGTTGGCGTCGCGGATGGCGTCGAGGTCGTGCTGCAGGTCGGCGCTGATTTTGCCGTTGCGGTCGCTGTAAGCCTTGGCGGCGGCCATGTCGCCCTCGCCTTCCATAGCAATGATGATGGCGGCCCAGCCGCGGGCGGCCTCGCGAGCCTTGTCCACGTCGATGACATATTTGCCGTCGGCGTTACGGCTGAAGGCGCCGTGCTCGAGGAAGTAGTTGTAGCACATGATGTTGGCCACGCCGTGGGCTTCGGTGGCGCCGAAGCGGACGGAGCGCAGGATGCCGGCTATGAAAGTGATGTAGTTCTGGGCGACGGTGGTGTTGGTGATTTCGCCGCGCTCGATGAGCTGTTCGGTGAGGAAGAGGCCGCAGACGTCGGCTTTGGCTTCCTCCCAAGCGCTGTACTGTGCGCCGAGTGCCTGACGGCAGGGGATGCCGGTGGTTACGGTGTTCTTAATGCCCAGACCGTGAGCCACTTCGTGGTAGCAGGTGTTGCCGAAGAAGGCGTTGAAAGTCACGCTGTCCACCTGTTCGGGACAGACCATCAGCTTGGCGATAGGCACCATGATGTTGTCGAACTTGGCCTGCATGGCGTTCTTGAGCTGGAGACGGCGGCTGCCTTTGGCGTAAAGCCTGAGGAGTGCCTTTATTTTGGAGATACCTGGACCGATATGCAAACCGGGACCAATGCAGGTA
>OCVV011328808.1_pt1 | contig 26681 bp, 25 predicted proteins | sample 1539721 | NCBI WGS metagenome assembly OCVV01 (sample SAMN02144230, study PRJEB22623) | gut metagenome | biome: sheep rumen | host: Ovis aries | place: New Zealand | reverse complement strand
CCCCGCCCGCCGCTGATATAAATCTGAGGCTGCTGTTCCGCGGTACAGTGAATCACCGTAGGATACTGCTTTTTCATGCCAATGGGCGAACATCCGCCGCGGATGTATCCGGTTACCTTATTAATATCTTTCACGTGGATCATTTCCACAGATTTTTCGTGAACGGCCCGGGCCGCCTTCTTCAGATCCACTTCCATGGCAATAGGAATCACATAGACATAGTACTGTCTGCTCTTTCCCTGCATCACCAGTGTCTTGTAGGAAAGATCCGTATCCGCGCCGGTGGCTTCCGCCATATGCATGCCGTCGATGAATTCCTCGCATTCATAACACAGCATCTCATAGGGGATCTTCTTCCGGTCCAGCATGCGCATTGCGTTTGTCTTCGCTTCTTTACTCAATGGGTACCTCCCTTCTGTCCTTTCTGCCGTCTGCGCAGCGGACAAAAGGCCGGCTCTGCCGGCTACTATGCATTATAACACTGACCTTTTATAAAAAATATATGAAATCTACCCAGAATCCTTCCTTCCAACTGCGTATAATCTTGACAATTTGCCCCCGTTCTCCTATACTTATCAGTAATTATTACAAATTCGTTACATTTGTTCCATCTTTATGACAGACAATTTTCGGAAAATGTTACGAATTATTCATCAATTTTGCAACCATGATGTATGAAAACGGAAGCGAGGTCCTGAACTTTGAAATCCAGATTTGTCCGCCCCATGATAACAGCTGCACTGTCTGCCGCCCTGCTGATCGGCAGCGCTTCTGCGGTATCTGCCGCTCCGGCATCCGCAGATTCCGGCACCGGGACCGCAGCTGCATCCGGCTCTTCTGCAGAGACCTCCGCTTCTTCTGCAGCCGCATCTGACCGCTCCGCTTCCGGAGCTGCCGGTTCTTCCGCGGCCGTATCCGACGGTTCTTCCGCTGCTGTATCCGACGGCGCTTCGGAAGCCGGGAATTCTGCCGCAGCGGCAGCCGGCGGCTCCTCTTCTGCGGCCTCCGGCTCTGCCCAGGCTGCCTCCGGCGATTCTTCCGCGAAAAACACAGAATCCCCGACCGGCAGTTCCTCTGCAACGACTTCCAAAACCCCAGGGGCTGCCTCCGGCAGCGCTTCTTCCCGGAAATCCCTGTCCCTCCGTGCTCCCCGCATCACCAGAGTTTCCTCCGGCAGACGGGTATTCACAGTCCGTTACGGCAAAGTCACAGGAGCTTCCGGCTATGAGGTCCGCTATTCCATTCATTATGACATGTCCCGCTCCACGCGGAAAGACCGGAAGTCTTCCCGTTCCCTTACCGTGCGGAACCTGAAGTCCGAAGGCATCTATTTTGTACAGGTCCGGGCCTATGGAAAAACCAACGGCAAAAAGGTGTACAGCAAGTGGAGCGAAAAAAAGGCCGCCAAATACGTCTACTACCGTTCGAACCTGACCGAAGTACGCGCCTTAAGCCTGCTGAAAAACACCAAAAACTCCAGATCCCGGAACGCGCTTCAGTATGCGCTGGCCCGGGCGGGCCATCCCTACAGCCAGGCCAGACGCCATTCCGGCATCTATTATGACTGCAGCTCCCTGGCGTATTACGCCTACCGTTCCGCAGGCATAAAGATTGCCTCCGGCAGGGATTTCACCGCCGCCGGCGAAGCGTACCGCCTCCGCGGCAAAAGGGTCTCCTATTCTTCCATGAAGCCGGGCGCGCTGATTTTTTTCAGCTACGGACGCAACGGCCGCTACCGAAACATCACCCATGTGGCCATGTACGCCGGCAGAGGCATGCTGATCGAAGCAGCCAACAGCCGGATCGGTGTGGTTTACCGGCCGATCCACAGCCGCGGCAGCATCGTCATGATCTGTGATCCCGCAAAATAATTCCCTGCGGATTCTTCCGCAGGTTCCTGAAACAGGCAGGCAGCCCTGCCCGTTATTTTCAAAAGCACGCAGACCCTCATGGCCTGCGTGCTTTTTCAGATATGTCACTACAGCTTTTTATTTTTCCAAATATGGCGCCGCGCATCTGGTGTTTAGTTTTTCCGTATGCAGCGAACCGCGCATCTGGTCTGTCCGCCTGTATTGCAGGTAAACAGTGTCAGGTCCCATTTGTTTCCGGTTTCGGAATTCCCCTTGGAATTCTTCTCCGCCTGATTGTCCACCATTTCCTCCACTGCCGTGGGGCGCACGGTTTCCACATTGCTGACCACGTAATGCAGGCGGAGCCCCTCCACATTGGTAAAATATACATCCGCGCCGACAGCGATCCATTTGAGCGGACTGAAGTGGGAGGCGTAATTATGCCCGCAGATCACCAGATTATCCGCATAATAGGACCCGCTGTACCGGCAGGGCGCAAGCTTCAGATTCCGGTAACTCCAGTCTGCCATCACCGGCAGACGCCTGGAAATACTGGGAATTTCCAGCGTACCGATATACTGCCTGCCGTCAATGGTCACCACCGGCATCTCCTTGTTCGGATCCAGTTTCTGCAGCCCTTCCTCCGTTACCGAATGCTGAATCTGCTTCGCAACTGCCGCCGATTCCCGGCCGGCCCGGCCGGAATCCCAGACATTATACAGCACCAGCAGCGCGGCTGCCAGGATACAGGCTATTCCGGCAGTGCGGATCAGTATCCGGAGCCGCCGGAAGGGCCTGTTCTGTGTTTCGTTTTTTTTCTGTCCCATCATTTCATGCCTCTGTCCTGTTTTTTCACCTGATGATCCTTTGATCACTGTATCTCTCCGGCAGCTTTCCTGCAGAGAACGCCGCTGATCTCCATAAGGTCAGCGGCGTTCTTCTACCGGATTCTATCCAGTTGACTTTTCCCTGACGCCTGTCAAAATCAGGCGTTTTTTCTCTTTCTGCTGCCGGCAATCAGAAGCGCGGCTCCCGCGCAGGCCAGTACCGGCACCGGCCACCAGAGCTGTCCGGTCTGCGGCAGCCGGTGGTCAATCGGGGTTGGTGTCGGGGTCGGAGCCGGAGCAGGGGTCGACTCTGTCTTTTTGCTTACCTTTCCGGGTTTCGGATTGGCTGTAATATCATACGTTGTAACTCCGTCCGTATCGGTAAACGGCACGGTTACCAGGAAGGGGTTCAGTGTGGTATATCCATCCGCTTCCTTTGTCTGAACAAAAAGGTATACTCCTTCCGGCAGATTGGAAAACCGGGCAGTTCCTTTCTGATCGACGGTCCGGGTATCCATGGTCTCTGCTTTGCTCTGTTCCGCAATCGATGCCAACTGATCTGCCAGCTGATCACTGAAGTCAGAATTTTTTTCCAGTTTTTCCGTGCTGCTGCTGAAGTCACGGGTATAGACGAATTTTCCGTCCTGTACCGCGGCCACCTGATAGATCGCCAGCGTACCCCCGGCTACTGCGTGTCCGTCGGTATCTTCCACATTGACGGTAATGGTGCCTGTCTTCCCGCTGTCCGCCAGGGCCGGTCTGCTTCCTGCCGCAAGCCAGAAACACAGTACTGCCGCAAGCACTGCCAGGATTCCGATGGTATGCAATTTTACATGTACTTTCATTTTCATAATTCTGATCCCTCGCTTTTCGTCTTTCCCCTGTGCTTCCGTCTGCGTCTGCCGGTTACCGCAAACACATAGATCACAAGCACGATGATAATCGGCACCGCAACAAATGGTATGACATAAATCGGCTGGATCTGAATCGCGTCTGCCAGAATCGAGGCATTGCCGTCCAGATTTTTCACTCTGTGTCCCCGCACCAGCAGCCGATGTGTATTGATTCCATAGGGCGTACAGGTCAGCAGGGTACAGTAATCCTTTCCTTTCACGATCTTCAGATCAGACAGATCCGTAGGCTCTACGATGCGGATCTGGTCCACTTCATACGTCAGCGTGCGGTTCAGCACATGGATCGTAAATGTATCGCCCTCCCGCAGCTGATCCAGATCTGTAAAAAGCTTTGCCGACGGAAGCCCCCGGTGTCCGGACAGAACCGAATGGGTCCCTTTTCCGCCGATGGGAAGGGAAGTTCCCTCCAGATGCCCGATGGATGTCTGAAGCACCGCTTCATTTGTCCCGTGATAAATCGGCAGCTGAACGCTGATTTTCGGGATGTCGATGTATCCCATGGAGCCGTCTTCTCCCACATTCAGCTGACGCTCATATGCTGCTTTCTCCTTTTTGGAAAGGTTCCAGTTAATCCCGTGTTTTGTAATCTGCCGGTTATATTTTTTCGCATTGCGGAGGATCCGGCTGTAGTCGGTTTTGCTCATATCCGCCACTTTCGCCGAATAGCTCATAACAGCCCGGGACTGATGGAATGAATTCCAGTAATTGCTGACGGTGGGATACAGCAGCAGTCCGACTCCTACCGCAAATACTATAATCAGCAGAATCAGTGTCACCCGCTGTCTTCCCCGCCGGGAGGCTCTTCCTGCCGATGTACCGCGCGAAGCGCCTTTCCTGCCGCCATGCCGCCTCTTTTCCCTGTTCAATACCTGTGACTCCTTCTTGCTGTCTCCTTTAGTACCTGCTGTACCAGGGATCTCTGTGTACTCGCGCCGGCGAATCCACACAGATCGCTTTTACAGCCGGAACCGTTTCATTCCTCCGGAGCCGTATTTCCACGGCTCCGGGAATGAAATGGTAATTGCTGACTATCTGCTCATTCTGCGTCTGCTTACAAGAACAATACCTGCGCCTGCTACACAGATAATACCTACCAGATAGAAGATCCGGGTGCCTCTGCCGCCGGTGGACGGAAGAGCGGTACCTTTGTTATTTTCTACCGGCTGTATCAGGCTGTTGTCCTTATTTACGGTAATGGACACGGCACCTGTCAGCTTGTTGTATCCTGCGGGAGCTTCTGTCTCCACGATGGAATAGCCTTCATCCAAATCCACGCCCTTGATGGTAATATTACCGGAAGCAACTGTAACGAACTCGTCTACAGCGTCTGACTCATTTCCATTTGCCACGCGATACTCAGTATCTTTATCTTTTGCTTTGACCAGTTTCACCAGCTTACCGCCTTTGAGCAGTTCGAATTTTGCGCCTGCCAGAGGGCTTTTGCTCGAATCCGCGCCGTCATATTTGTTTACCTGGAATTTGTAAGTATGAACTTTCGGTGTGGATTCTGTGGTTGTCTGGTTGGAATAGGTCAGATGGGATCTGTTGGTTTCATCCTTACCTGCCAGAGCCTTCTCATTCAGCGTGGCTGAATATTTGATCACGACCACATCATTTTCGTTCAGTGTCTTTACATAATCAGCATTCAGTGTCACCTCAAAGGTGCAGCCGTCCTTCAGTCCGGTCGTTTTCACTGAGTAATCGGTTGGCGGAACAGCCTGGTCGCCTTTTGTTACGGTAAAGGAATTTTTATTCAGGGTCAGTCCGGCACTCATAGTATCATGCACGGTAATGGCCTTGTCGGTACCCTTGCTGTCTTTCACCTGAATCTGATAGTATACGGTATCGCCGATCTGTGCGTTGGCATCGCTGCCATACTTGCCGTTTTCAGTATCGGATACAGTTTTTTCTTCGGAAGGAATTGTGTTTTTCTCATACACTGTCACATTTTTGGCGGTGTCCAGTGCACACAGAGAACCAAGTGTGGTATCCACAAAGTAATATCCCTTGGAAGGTACAGTAATTTTAGCTTCGCCGTCTGCATCTGCTGTAACCTCAGCAACCTTAGCTGACTCTGGAAGCCGATCCTTAACGCTGTCCAGTAATTTTGCAAACTCCTCTGCCTTCGTTCTGTTGAACGCTTTGTCTACGGTCACTACATATTCACCGGTGGTACCGATCTGTGTGAAGGTCAGTCCTTCAGCACCTGGTTTTCCCTCTATCAGGTTAACAATATTTCCATTCGCTGTGTAGGATACCGCATTGTCATTCTCAGCATAGGATGCATCAAAAATCTTATATGCGGTATACGTCTCACCGTTTTTTGCATTGTTCACCGTAATGGTGTAAGTGTCTGCTGCCATTGCCGGGATACACATCGCCAGCACCATAACGGCCGCAAGCAGGAATGCAATTATTTTTCTTGTCTTCCCCTTCTTCATAACTTTCATCCTTTCTTCTGTGCAAACTGCTAGTATATTTTATTGACTTCCTTTTGTGACGCATGTTTCAGATTCCGCCGGTTTTCCGGATTTACCGGTCCGACACTCTCTTTTTTCTGCGACGCATCAGGAGGCCGTACATCAAAGCCGCTGCGGAAAGTGCGCAGCCGCCTAATGTATAAGGTAAGGTACCGGATCCTCCGGCAGCCGGAAGCTGAACTCCCGTGCTGTTTTTAATGGTAATCGTATAGGTCAGGACGCCGTCTTTTTCCGTAGGTGTCAGCGGATCCTGAGAGGCTGAATTATCTGCCTGTGTATAGGTTACGCCGTCTGCCGTGACATGGATCACAACATCGCTGGTCAGTCTGTCATATCCATCCGGTGCCTTGGTCTCCACCAGATAGTAATCTCCGATGGGCAGCGCGCCGATGGCGCCGATTCCCTTAGAATCTTCTCCGGAGGAGGTAGTGATGCTGCCAACCTCCGTGCCGTCCGGATGGGTTGCTTTTGTCTTGTGGGCGCTGTCTTTGTACAATTCAAAGGTGGCGCCGCCTAACTTCGTGTTGTCCGTAGCAGATACTTTCAGGATATTGACATGGGCCGCGGTCTGCCGGTTGGTTAATGTACTGGTGTACTGCGTATTGGCCTTTACAGTTCCGGTGGTATTAGTAAAACTCTCCTGTTTGTATCCATCTGGAATCTTTCCTTCTGTTTCTTCAAAGGACCAGGTGGTTCCAGTTGGAAGGTTCAGAAACTCCACAGTCTCTCCGGCCTTCAGTTTTACATCAAAGCCTCTGCTGTCTGTCACGCCGATCCGTTCGCCCTTCGTCCCGTCTCTGTGAACGATCCGGTATACAATTCCCTTGTTTTCCCTGCTGCCTACGGTCTCGCTGTCTCTGGTATATGCGTTTCCGTCTTTGTCTTTCATGACACAGTGCACGGTGAATACTGCATTCTCCGGATAAATCTCGTTTCCGGCGGCATCTTTCACCACTTTGGTCAGCCGGACAAGCCCTTTCAGCCGGTTTGTGGCTGTCAGGCGCGTCAGTGTGTCGTCTTTGATCTCTTTAATGCCTGTTATCTTTCCGTCAGAGCCATAGGCAAATACTACATTCCGAAGAACGCCGTTCACCAGCATCGGATGGTAAGTTTCTGTATCCAGCTCAAACTGAAAAGCCATATTCGATTCCGTAATGTCATAGTCCGCGCCTTTTTCCAGAATATAGTAAACCGTTCCCTTGTAAGTCACCGTCGTGTACTTCGATGGATCCAAGCCATAGGAATCTATACTGTCCTTATCTACCATCAGGCCCGGCGCGATGTCAATGGTCTTTTCCGGCCAAGATGCAGACGCCGGATTTCCGCTGGAATCATAAGAGATCGTCGGAGCAATCGTAATTCCGGATTTATAGGCTTTGCTGTTTTTCTTCAGATCCAGGATTACCTTATAATCCGGATTCTCTTTCAGAATTGCCAGCAGCTGGGAGGGATCCGAGGAATCCTGCCACTCCTTGCACAGTTTCAGCGTGGAAGCGGTCAATCCCATGGGATCCGGATTCGTCATAGCGGCCGCGTGATCGGTATACACCGGATCTTTGCCGGTCTCCCGCTTCACCGTCTGGTAATTCACCTGGGCTTTGGTATTGGTATTCAGGCCATAGGTTTCGTCCGCCTTTTTTGCAATCTGCGCCTTCTGGGCATCTGTTAAATCTTTGTAACTCTTAATTCCGTTATTCAGATCCGCTACCAGATCATAGGCTTCCTGACTGGGCCATACGGTAAAGCTGACCGTATAGGTCGCGCCGTCTTTCAGGTCGTACTTCCCCATATTCCATTCCACACTGTGTGTGGAAGAATTGTAGGATGCGCGTCCCGGAATTTTCGTCAGCTCCGTGGATGTGATGTCATTGCCGTCTTTGTCAGTAATCTTATACGTAAAGCTGTCTGCCGAACCGGAGACCACCGCGGAAGCAGTCATGCTGGTCAGTCCGTCGGTAATATCCACATTCGTATAAGTAAAGTTCTTCTGAATCTCCGCGATGATATTGGCAAAGGCCGCATTCAGCGCCGACTGGTTGGAGGCGGTCTGGTAATGGCCTTCCGGATATGTGCCGCTGTCTGATCCGGAATATGCATAGCCGGTCAGATTCTGCATTCTGGACACATCCCCGAATACTCCCAATGTATAGAAGTGCTTGCCCGCCGCCACAATACGACGTGCATCATCCCTGGCTGCGTTGTAGCTGTTCAGAATATTCTGATCCGTTTCCTTCCCAGTTCCATACGGCCTTGTGCCATAATATGTGGGATTGCCGTCAGACACAAAGATCACATACTTCTCCGCACCGGACCGGGTAGTGACACTATTGGCCTTCTTCAGGGCTTCTTCCCAGTTAGTTCCGGTATTGTATTCAGCACTTGCCGCATTTACCGCCTGCTGAAACTCGTTCAGGCGCGAAGTGCCGGAAACCATCGTCTGTGCACCGTTGTTGAATGTCACCAGGGACAGCTGTACCGTATCCTGGTGCGCGCTGGTGTTGTTCTGCAACAGAGTTTCTGCCAGGTCATTAATGGCCTGCTGCGCAACTTTGTCTCTTCTGCTGCCCGACGTAGACTCTAGCATACTCCCAGAACGGTCCAGTACCACAATTACATCTGCCTTGGTATGGCTGGTAGTTGCTTTGGAAGCCCCTTTGATGCTCAGGGAAAGATCGTAGGTGCCATTTCTGTTGCTGCTCAGTTTTTTTTCCGTAGCGGGAGCATTCAGACCGCCGCTTTCATCTCCTGCACCGGGATGTGCGGGATCCATGTTGTCCACCCGGAAGCTTTCCGCAAAAAAGATCTTTTTTGCGGTAAACGGATCCCCGGCACGATTCTGACCCTTCAGTTCCAGCTTCTGGGTGCTGGTATTCATGCCAAGATAGTTATATCCATCATTATAGCTATAGCTATACAGCTGTCCCTGTTGATCGCTATACAGATAGGCTCCTTCCTTGCTTATACCGCCGGAAACAAAAGGATCAATATACGCCGACCCATCCCCATTGCGGATATACGTGCCTCTCCAATCGTCAGCGACCGTCCATTGATAATCCGAAACCTCCTCTTCCGACACGAACTGTTCAAAGGTCACTTTGCCGGTGCCGGCATCATAGTTCACATTCCGCAGATTACCTTTGCTGTCCACGGCGTAATAATTCTTGTTGTCATTGGTCAGTACCATGACATAGGTACCATTTTCCGGCCAGCCGCCGGTCAGGTCCTGTATCACGGTACCGGTTACGGAGAAGCTGTCCTGACGGAAGGTCACGGCTGTGACTCCGCCGTCCTTGCCTTTGGAGGACTTGTCGATATCGATGATCTCTGTGCCTTTGGAAGCGAAATGCACCGCTTTCATTTTCTGGCCTGTTTTCACCGCCACCTGATCTGCGTAAGTGATCTTTACGGTCACCGGTGCCTTGGGCTCGATTTCTTTGCCGTCCGACAGGATGCTGATATCAAAGAATTTTGCGTCCGAGACTTTCGGATCCTCCTGGCTGTTTTCTTCTTTTTTCTCTGCGGTATCTTCAGACGCCCCGGATGCCTTTTTCCCTGTCCCGTTTTCCTTCTTCAGGGCGGCTTCCGACTGTTTCAGATAATTCTGATACTCTTTGGTGTCTTTGCGGATTTCCTTAACTTTCAGTTCCGCGCCTTCCGGGATCCCGGCGTCTGTTTTATAGCTCACCTCTACCGTGGCGGAGGTGCCGTCTGCCGTGATCACGCCGCTGGTGATCTTCTCTGTGTCTACAATGCCGTATACCGAGAAGGAATCTGCGTCGAATCGGACTTCCTTTACCTTGGCGGACGCGCGGGCAGAGGTTCCTTCCGTCCGGAGGCTGACAACCTCTTTTTTGCCGTTGTCTTTGAAGTGCACGGCCTGGATGTTTTTCTCGGAATAAGTCTGAATGGCATCCCGGTACCGGATGCTGACGGATACGTCAGCCGAAGGTTCCACGGTTTTGCCGTCTTTTTCAAAAGAAATGTCATAGAACCGGGCGGATTTCAGTCTGCTGACTCTGCTGTCCTTGTTCTGCAGGGTTTTCAGCGCGCCTGCCTGATACGCTTCGTAATCCTTCTTTGCGGAAGCTTTGGTGATCTCATGCACTTTCAGTTTGACGCCCTTGGGCAGCTGTGCCGCCTTGTCAAAGGAGACAGTCACGGTATAGTCGTCTGCCTGATAGGTCAGGGCGGTCTCTGCGGTAATCAGATCCTCATCTGTGTCTGCCTGCTTCTGTGAGGTATCTTCTTTCTGAGCAGTATCTTTTTTCTGCTCGGTATCTTTTTTCTGCCCGGCGGTGTCTGTTTCGCCAGTCTTCTGCTTTGTGTCCGAAGTCTTCGCCGCGTGTTCCGCGGTTTTGCTGCTTTCACTGCTTTCCGAAGTCTTCTCTTTTCCGGCAGCCCCGTCTGTATCTGCTTTGGATATCTCTTTGCTCTCTGCTTTCCGGTCACTGCCGGAAGCGCCGGCGCCGGCCTCCTGCGTCACTCCGCTCTGCTGCGTCATGGTATTCTGATCCAGGGTGATCCCGGGCAGAATCAGCGCGTAGGTCGTGGCAAATACCACCACGGACGCCAGCGCGACAATAACCCGCAGTCTTCGTTTCACAGTTTTTCGCAGGGCCATTATTTTTTCGATCATTTTCTGCATGAATTTCATGGTGTCTCCCCTCTCAATCTCCTGACAAGCTAATTTTCGTGCAGTCTGGTCTGAATCACGGCTGCGGACAGTCGTCCATCCCAGCTAGCCAACCATCCCCATTTCTGACAGCGGCCATATCCGAAATACTATTTTTCCAACGATCTGTTCCTGTGATACACATCCGATGGCAGTGCTTCTGGAGTCAATGGATACCTTCCGGTTGTCCCCCATAACAAACACTTTTCCTTCGGGTACCTGGTAGGGAAGGTCGATATTCGTCTCTCCGTAAGCCTTCGAACTGAGGTATGGTTCGTCGATTTTCTTCTGGTTCACATAGACATTTCCTGACTTGTCTATATTTACCCACTCTCCCGATGTGGCAATCACACGCTTGACCAGAATATTGTTGTTATAGTAAAAAGCGATGATATCACCGGTCTCGAACTCAGCTCCCTTCAGCGAGATTACAATGTTGCCGTTATCCAGTGTGCCATGCATGGACTTTCCGTAAATCTTCAGGATGGGAAGCAGCATTACCGCCACCAGCACAGCCACTGCCGCCACCACGATCAGCACAAACACCGAGCTGCGGATGGTACCCCAGAACCGCTGTTTCTCCGTCACCCGTGTATACTCTTCTTTGATACTGGCTGCGGAGGGCAGTCCCTGCCCGGACGCGTCATGCTGTGGTGTCTCTGTCTTCTGCCGGATCTCCTGCAGTTCCTCCCTGCCGGCATCCCCTCTGCTGTGCTTCTTGCTGTTCATTTCCGGAATTCTCCCTGTTGTCTCCTGTCTGTGCGGTCAGATGAATTACATTGGCCAGATATAAATCCGCGGTGCGCTGCGCCTCCTGAAAGATGTCCGTCAGCTGCATCGCCGCCTCCGCGATGGATCCTGCTTTGGAAATGATGATCTCCCGCCGGTCCAGTTCGGCCTTCAGTTCTGTCACCTGCTGCTGCAGGCGTTCCATCTCTCTGCCCTGTTCCAGCATAATTTCCAGCAGTTCCACACGCTTTAATCTGCGCAGCTCCTTCTCTGTCATGCAAATTCACCTGTTCCTTCTGTCGTTCCGGCCGCGGGAAGGCGGCACGGCTTCTCTCGCTGTCAGTTTTATTCTACCTTTGCCGTTCCCAGAAGTGAACTGGCCAAAAGGATAGTTTTTCACCGGGCTGGTCACCGGCCTTGCGAACTGTATTTTTTGTATCTTTTTCCTTATATGAATCTTTTCGCTGTATTATAATGTAACGAAATTTTTCTTCTGTACTAGTAACTTTTTTTGTAATTATACCGTAAGAAGAGAACAAATTCAATGCAGTTCAACTTTTTTATTCGTTTTATTATACAATTTCGCATTTCTTTTGTCTATATTGTACAAATTATGCTATCTGTCTCCTACCCCTTTATTCATGTTGACAGTTTGACCCTATTAGTATAAAATAAAAAAGATGTAACATGCGGATGCTTTCCGTCGCATCTGCATTTCTTTGCGCCCTTACGCGCGGTCATTCCGAGGAACGCATTGGATGCGGTTCTCTGTTCTTTTATTATATACGTTTTTCGTTTGATTTACCAATCCCGTACGATTTTCGCCTGTTTTTCTTTGAAAATCACTTGAGTTATTTCTGTTTCTACGCGCAGTATCTGTACATTCTCGGAACTTTTGCTGTATTCCACCGTTTTTCCCTCCATTGCCGGCAGACGTTTTCCGCCATTCAAAAAGCCGGCGGCAGAATGTTCCTCCGCCTCCGGCTCCTGTTTCAATGCTGTTCCGCTGCGTCCCGCCGCTATTCCGCCGTTCGGGAAATAGCGGCAGTCTCAGTTTTCCTTCTCATACTCGTCCAGAAAGCTGTGGCGGATCCCATCTTTTTTATAGGCAATAATGGTCTTCAGATTGACATTTTCCACGCTGCGGAAAATATTCTTTTCCACAAACGGATTCTGCCGGTGCAGGTCGGCGATCAACGCCTTGATCTCTGCCCGCTTGGAACCCTGCTCCGTCCCGCCGCAGGACGCGCAGCTCTCGGTGAGGCGGCAGGCGCAGGCGATAAAATTCAGATGATTGCTGTCCCGCCACCGCCGGATATCCTCCTCCCGGATCAGATACATCGGGCGGATCAGTTCCATGCCTTCAAAATTAGTGCTGTGCAGCTTCGGCATCATGGTCTGAATCTGACCGCTGTACAGCATGCCCATCAGTATGGTCTCGATCACATCATCAAAATGGTGTCCCAGGGCAATCTTGTTGCAGCCCAGTTCTTTCGCCTTGGCATAGAGGTGCCCCCGGCGCATGCGGGCACAGAGATAGCAGGGAGAGTCCGGCTGGTCTGCCACGATATCAAAGATTTCCGAACGAAAGACCGTAATCGGCACATGCAAAAGGCGGGCATTTTCTTCCACGGTCCTGGCATTGAGTTCATTGTACCCCGGATTCATTACCAGGAATACGGTCTCAAAATTCTTCTTTCCATGCCGTGCCAGCTCCTGAAAACACTTGGCCATCAGCATGGAGTCCTTTCCGCCGGAAATACAGACCGCAATCCGGTCCCCGTCCTGAATCAGGTCATAGGTATTGATGGCCTTGGTAAATTTTCTCCAGATTTCTTTCCGGAATTTCTTCTGTATACTGCGTTCGATCTCCCGGCAGCGTTCTTGCTGCAGTGCGGGATTCCCGCTGGATAAGTGCAGTTTCCGGCTGATCCAGGCACGGTAGCCTTGTTTGACGCTATAGGCCTCGTATCCGGCCTCCTGCAGCTCATCCGCCAGATCTTCACTCTTCTGTCCGGTATAGCAGATCAGGTAAATGGGCCGGTCTTTGGGCAGATCCGCGGTCTTCGGGTCAAACGTTTCCCAGTACATGGACTGCGCCCCGGGATATGTCTCCCGGGCATAATCTTCCGGTTTGCGGATATCCAGGATCAGCTTTTCCCGGGTATCCTGCTCCATCTCTTCAATTGTCTTTATCAGCATAAAGAATCCTCTTTTCTACTACAATGTATTTATGGTTAATAATTCTTTCTTCAAAAACCCGGTCTATTATGACAGTTTCCGAAGCTTTTTTCAATCTTCCGGCGGCAGAAGCGATAAAAATCCGGCGGCACAGCAAAAAATCCGGCGATTCCGCCGGATTTTTCCCAAAGCGGCACGTCTGCATTCCGCAGTCCCGCACCGCCGCTTATATTTTTTCTCTGACCAGGCCGCTGTTTTGCGGGATCCGGTCAGTGGCAGCATCCGCCGCCCTTGCGGCATTCACTGCAGTTCATGCCGCACTGAAGGCTCTTTCCGGCCTTCCGGTCTTTGATCATCGAACGAATAATCAGTGTCACTGCGGCTGCCAGCGCAGCTGCGATAATAATTGTTCCAGCCATATTGCAAGCCTCCTTTTTCCATACTGATTCTATCACAGATTTTCGGTTTCTGCCCGTTTTCCGGAAAAATTTACAGTTCCGTTTAATTCGCGTCTATGGACAGATTGCTTACCCCCATGTCATCCACATCTTTATAAGGACGCACCAGGAGATAAATGAACAGGGCCACAATCGCGAAAGCCACTACGGTGCCCACACCGAACACGCCCTGGGTGAGCATGCCGATCTGGTAAATGCACAGGGCCGCGCCATAGGCCAGCAGGCACTGATAGCCGATTGCTGCCAGGAACCACTTTGGATTGTTCATCTCTCTGCGGATCGCTCCCATGGCGGCAAAGCACGGCGCGCACAGCAGGTTGAATACCATGTAGGAATAGGCCGCCAGGGGAACGACTGCTGTCCGCACAGCCGCCCACACTTCCGTGCCGTCTTCTGCCACGCTGTCCATATGTCCGAACAGGATACCGAAGGTACCTACTACATTTTCCTTTGCCATCAGACCGGTAATTGCCGCAACCGCGAATTTCCAGTTGCCCCAGCCCAGCGGCCGGAAGATAATCGCGATCCTGTGCCCGATCATTGCCAGGATGCTGTTCTCCATGTCCACAGAATCCAGCATCTGCCAGGTGCCGTTTACGACTCCGAAGCTGGACAGCGCCCAGATCAGAATGGTCGCCAGCAGGATGACCGTACCTGCCTTTTTGATAAAGGAGAATCCGCGCTCCCACATGGACCGGAGGATGGTTCCCGCGGTCGGCATATGATAGGAAGGAAGCTCCATGACAAAGGGAGCCGGCTCACCGGCAAAGGCACGGAATTTCTTTAAAAGGATTCCCGAGCATACGATGGCCGCGCCGCCGATAAAGTAAGCAGACGGAGCCACCCACCACGCGTTTCCGAAGAACGCGCCGGCAATCAGGGCAATAATCGGCAGTTTCGCGCTGCAGGGAATAAATGTGGTTGTCATAATGGTCATCTTCCGGTCCCGGTCGTTTTCAATGGTTCTGGAAGACATGATACCGGGCACGCCGCATCCGGTTCCGATCAGAATCGGAATAAAGGATTTGCCGGACAGCCCAAACTTCCGGAAGATCCGGTCCATAATAAACGCAACCCTGGCCATATATCCACAGGACTCCAGGAATGCCAGGCACGCAAACAGCACCAGAATCTGAGGCACAAAGCCGAGAACCGCGCCTACGCCGGCAATGATTCCATTCACGATCAGACTATGGAGCCACGGCGCGCAGTTGATGGCATCCAGGCCGGCATCCACCAGCGGCGGCAGGGAGCCCACATGCAGATTCGGATTACCGAACAGATTCCAGCCATCCGTTCCGAACACGCCGTCATTTACCCAGTCTGTCAGGATTCCGCCCACCGTAGTCACGGAGAGCACATACACCAGAATCATGATGCCCGCAAAAATCGGAAGGGCAGCAATGCGGTTGGTTACCACCCGGTCGATCCGGTCAGACACCGTCAGTTTTTCCTTGTTCCTGCGTGTCAGGCATCCGTCAATCACATTGCTGACCACCTGGTACCGTTCATTGGCAATGATGCTTTCCACATCATCGTCAAATGCCTTCTCCAGTGTCTCGATTTCTTCGCTGACATCCGGTAAACCTGCATACTCTTCGCGGATTTTTTCATCGTTTTCCAGGAGTTTGATGGCAAAGAATCGCTTCTGTTCTTCGGGAACTGCCGTACCAATCGCGCCCTCTACCTGTTCGATGGCCGCTTCCACCGGTTCCGAAAAATGGTGTCTGCAGTGATATACCTTATGCTTTTTCGCTGTCTCCACCGCCAGCTGTGCCGCTTTCTGAATACCGGTGCCCTTCAGCGCCGAAATCGGGACCGCCACTGTACCAAAGGCATCTCCCAGCTTTTTCATATCGATAATATCGCCGTTTTTCTCTACCGCATCCATCATATTCACGGCAAGGATTACCGGGATCCCCAGCTCCATCAGCTGTGTAGTCAGATAGAGATTTCGCTCGATATTCGTTCCGTCAATAATATTGAGAATGACTTCCGGCCGTTCCCGCAGCAGGTAATTCCGGGCCACCACTTCTTCCAGTGTATAAGGGGACAGGGAATAGATTCCCGGGGTATCCCCGATTTTCACCTGACGGTCTGACTTCAGTCTGCCTTCCTTTTTTTCTACCGTAACGCCCGGCCAGTTGCCGACGTACTGATTGGATCCGGTCAGGGCATTGAACAGTGTGGTTTTTCCGCTGTTCGGATTGCCTGCCAGAGCGATTCGAATAGACATGTTTCACTCCTTACTTTTTATATTAACATTTCTTAACTTTTATTTTTCTCAGGTAATTATTATTAGTTCGTTCTAACTGTTAGTCAAAAAATTATCCCACAAGAATCATCTCCGCGTCATTTTTGCGGATGGAAAGTTCATACCCGCGGATCGTAACCTCTACCGGATCTCCCAGCGGAGCCACTTTCCGGATGTAGACCTCAATCCCTTTGGTGATTCCCATATCCATAATTCTTCTGCGCACCGGTCCGGCACCGTTCACTTTCTTTACTGTGACCGTCTCGCCTACCTGCGCCTCACGTAATGTCTTCATAACTCTTCCGCCTTTCACAGCTTTTCCTGCAGGAAAAGCTGTCTGAATTTAAATAATTTAAATAAATATTTTTGAAACAAGTTCTTTTCCGAGAGCCACACGGCTCCCCTTCACATTCACAATAAAGCTGCCTGACACTCTGGATACCACTGTCACTTCCGTGCCGACTACAAATCCCAGATTCTCCAGATGTCTTCTAACTTTATCATTTCCTCCGATACGGACGATTCTGCAGGTTTCACCCTGGTTTGTCATAGTTAAAGGCATAACACCCCTCTTTTCCGGTACATTCACATCTGATCCTGTCTTTCCGCCTTATGGCATGCAAAGATTGGGAAGTTTTCTGTTACTTAAGTCATACTAGCACAACAATGGTTAGATGTCAATAACATAAATTGTGTACAATTAATTTCCCTTCTCCGATCCGGCCGGACCCACAGCATTCCGCTTTTTCCGGCTTTGTACTTATGTTTATACATTGTTTAGAATTGATGCATTTTTATTTCATGATTCCTTTCCAAGTTTTTTAGAATTCTGTCATAATTTGCTCACATATTTTCGGTACTATAATCCTGCAAGCAAGATAACCACTCCAATATTAGATAAACATTTTCATAACTCAATCTCCCTATCAGAAAAAGCTGCCCATCGGCAGCTTTTTCTATGCGTTTCTTTATGCGTTTTTATTCGGTTCCTGTTCGGTTCGATGCGTTTCTATTTGATTCCTGTTCGGTTTCTATTGGGTTCTATTCGATTTTACTTACAGCAGCTTCCTTCACCGGCTGCCCCTTTTCCTAGGTACGGCTCCTGTAACGGCGTTTTGCCAGCGTACGCATGGCATTCAGAATGCAGATGATGGCCACGCCCACATCCGCGAATACAGCGGCCCACATATTGGCCAGACCGAAGGCTCCCAGAATCAGAATCAGAATTTTCACTGCCAGGGCAAATACAATATTCTGTTTGGCAATGAACAGGGTTCGGCGGGCAATCCGCACCACCACAGGCAGACGCAGAAGATCGTCATCCATAATTACGATATCTGCCGCCTCAATGGCCGCATCCGACCCCATCACACCCATGGCGATTCCGATATCCGCCCGGGACAGTACCGGCGCGTCATTGGTGCCGTCGCCCACAAAAGCCAGGGTCTGCCGGTCGTTCTGCTGTGCCAGCAGCGCTTCCACCTGATGGACTTTATCCCCAGGCAGAAGCTCTGTATAGACATGATCCAGGCCCAGCGTCCGTCCGACTGCCTCGCCGGTTTCCTTCCGGTCGCCCGTAAGCATCACCACGTTTCCGACACCTTCCTGCTTCAGTTCACGAATCGCTTCCTCCGCTTCCGGTTTCACCGTATCAGAAATCAGGATCGTACCCATACAGCGGCCGTTTCGGGCCACATGGACCACAGTAGCCGCTCCGCTGTCCACCACGGGTACCGGTATGCCGCGCTCTTCCAGCAGTTTTTCACTGCCCACCAGGATCTCTGCTCCGTCAATGACCGCCCGGATTCCCTTTCCGCTGATATTCTCCACCGCAGATACCGCTGTTTCTCCCTCTTCCGCTTCACAAACCGCGCAAATCGACGCGGCAATGGGATGCGTGGAACCGCATTCTGCGGCCGCAGCGGTACGAAGCACTTCCTGTTCGGTGCCATCCGCTGCGATTACCCGGGTCACCCGGAACTCTCCCCGGGTCAGTGTGCCGGTCTTGTCCGTCACGATTGTATCCAGGTGGGCCATCTGCTCCAGAAAATTGGATCCTTTTACCAGAATTCCCATACCGGAGGCCGCGCCGATTCCGCCGAAAAATGCCATCGGTACGGAAATCACCAGGGCGCATGGGCAGGAAATTACCAGAAATGTGCAGGCACGGTAGATCCACTGCAGGAGATTCCCCGCAAAAATCGGCGGTACAAACGCCAGTACCACAGCCGCCAGCACAACCACCGGTGTGTAATACCGGGCAAACCGCGTGATGAAATTCTCTGTCCGGGACTTTCGCGCGGAAGCATTTTCCACAAGCTCCAGAATCCTGGCCACCGTAGAATCCGCGTATTTTTTCTCCGCACAGACCCGCAGCAGTCCGTCCCCGTTAATACAGCCGGAAATAATGGTATCTCCCGGTTTTACGCTGCGGGGCACCGGCTCGCCGGTCAGTGCCGCCGTATCCACCAGGCTGCTGCCTTCTGTCACTCTGCCGTCCACCGGCACTTTTTCTCCCGGCCGGATCAGCAGAATATCCCCGATCTCCACCTGCGAGGGATCAATGACTTCCGTTGTGCCATCAAACCGCTCCCGGACCGCTTCCGCCGGAGCGATATCCATCAATTCGCGAATGGAGCGTCTGGACTTATTGACCGCATAGCTCTGGAAAAACTCTCCCACCTGATAGAACAGCATAACCGCGGCTGCTTCCGCGTTTTCTCCGGTAGCAAACGCCCCGATAGCTGCCAGGGTCATAAGAAATTCCTCGTCAAAGACCTGTCCGTTGGCAATCCCATGGGCCGCGCCCCGGACCACCGGCCAGCCTACGATCAAAAACGGCACCAGATAGCACCCCAGCATCACCCACCGGTTCCGGAAAAACAGTTCCGCCCAGCCGGAGGCTTCCGATATACGCGCCAGTATCAGCAGGGCAAAAAAGATCCCTGCCGCGGTAAGAATACGTTTCAGTTCCCGTTTCTGCTTTTTTGTCAGTTTCATCATTCTCTCATTTCCCTCGGCCGGATGCGCCGCATCCCCGGCACCGTTCTTTCCACCGGTTCTGCCGGATTTCCTTTCATCTGCTTTGATTTTTTCTGTTCCGAGCCTGTTGATCGCTCAGAGCCTGTTGCCTGCTCCGATCTATATGTCTGTTTCGATCTTTTCTGCTCCGCTCCCGCTGTTTACAGCAGGATGGAACAATCCCGATCCACCCGGGACACTGCCTTCTGCGCCTGTTTCATGATTTCGTCAAACCGCTCTTCATCTGCTTCGATGATCAGTTTCTGTGTCATAAAACTGACGCTCGCCTCCCGGACTCCGTCGATTTTTTTAATTGCCGCCTCCATCTTTGCCGCGCAGTTTGCGCAGTCCAGATCTTCCATTGTATACGTCTTTCTCATGATGTTTCTCCCTTCCTTGCTCCTTATTGCTCTTTCTTACTCTTCAATATGTTCTTTACCCATCAGTATAATCGTCTTCACATGATCATCCGCCAGGGAATAGATCATCGCCTTCCCTTCCCGGCGGGAACGGATCAGCTTCGCAGTCTTTAAGATCTTCAGCTGATGTGAAATCGCGGACTGGTTCATATCCAGATCCTCGGTAATCTCGCTGACGCTCTTCTCGCCGCTGAACAGATCATACAGAATTTTCACCCGGGTCGTATCCCCGAACATCTTAAACAGTTCTGCCAGATCACTGAGCTTCGCTTCGTCAATCTCATGAATCCGATGCATCTCTTCTCGATTCACCGCGCTCCTCCTTCCATATTCATATGAACATGATTTCATATGAATATATTATCATATGTTTGGTATAAGTCAAGGGGATTTTTATTTTTACTGTTTTTTTACAAAAATTAAAGAGCTGATTCTGTTCGCACCGGCGCAATCGAGATATAATGAATGCAGCACGAAGCGAAAGGAGGCTTATCTTATGGGATTATTTAACAGAAATTCTGACACAAAGATTGAACGTTCCGATGATGATGTCATCGAGGCACAGCGGATCCAGGCGCTGGCGAAAAACATTTACAACGATGGCAAAAATACCGTCCTGGCCTACGATGAGGAAAATCTGATCCTGGAATACAAACGCCGCCATGATGAATTCGTATTGGACGGCGCTTCCACACTGCTGACCTACACCTGCGAGGACCGCATGATGGGCACCCGGGAAATCGGCATCTGGGAAAAAGACTTAAAAGACAAGCGCGCCGGCGCCCACCCGGCCTACAAAAAATCCGGCAGCATCACCTTTTCCAAGAAGGATTCCGATACCTTCTTCCACCTGTATCATGACATCAAAAACTGTCTGACAGGCAAGGCGCTGTTCTTTACACCGGAAACGGAATTTGACGAAATTAGCTTCGATTCCGGCGATCAGATCCTGGAATTCGCGGACGGGCACCGCACCTATTATATTGAATACAAAGATATCATCGGTGCGGATTTAAACACCAACACCAAAACGATCACTACCACCAAAACCCACGTGGGAAAGACCCGGGTATCCTCTTCGGACAACGTGGGCATCAATGGGGCGGAAGGAAAGCAGGACGCTTCCAGTACCACCACCATTGAAAGCTATGATCTGGTGATCTATCTGGATGATGATCAGTTCCTTCTGATGAAAAAACACTATGAAGCCAATGAAGGCGATGATGTGCAGCGCATGTTTCAGATGCTGCGGGACATCATCGGCGAATAAGCCTGAGGGAGAAAAACAGTTTTTCCCGCAGGGCGAAAAGCGGTATTCCTGCAGGGCAAAAGCGGCATTTCCCGCAAGGCCGCGGCGCCGGATCAGGCCGGTTCATAATCCGCCGGGCGCTCTTTCAGGGCGTAGGCCAGATTGACGGCATGATCCGCGCACCGCTCCAGTGCAGTAACCATGTCGGTGAAAATCACGCCGGCCACCGGGTTGCATTTTTCTTCCATCAGCCGTTCCACATGATTGTGGATCAGTTCGGCTTCCTGATGATCGACTGCGTTTTCCAGTGATTCAATCTGATGCAGCATGCCGTAATCCTCGGTTTCAAAGATATCCAGGGACAGATTGACAGCATGCATGGCGTCTTCTGCCATATGGCGCAGTTCCGCGATGGCTGTATCTGACAGCTCCGCTTTGTTGCGCCTCATTTCCTCGACATATTCCACAATATTTTCCGCATGATCCGACAGACGCTCGATATCGGAAATCGCGATGGTCATATTGGATACCTGACGCAGATTGATCTGGGTTAAATCCAGTGTGCGCAGCTGTACCATGGCATCCGCGATGGTATGGTTCAGAATATTGACGCTTTCTTCCCGGATCCGCACTTTTTCCGCCAGTTCCGTATCATAATGGAAGAAGCAGTCCATGGAATCCTTCAGATTCCGTGCCGCGATGCGCCCCATGCGGACCACTTCCCGATGGGCCTGCGCCACTGCCATGCTGACGGGCATTTTTCCCATACCGATCATATACTGCAGCTTGCGGTCTTCCAGTTTTTCGTTTTCTTCCTCCCGGATCGGGATGATTTTCTCCGACAGGCGAATAATTTTTTCCGTAAACGGCAGTTCGATCAGAACCGCCACAATCGCGAAAATGGTGTGGGTATTCGCGATCTGACGTCCCACATCGTTGGGGGACAGTCCCTGGATCAGATCCAGCAGCACCGGGAAACAGTTGATAAGCGCCACCAGGATACCGGCCCGGATCACGTTAAAGAGCAGGTTCAAAATGGCGCATCGTTTGCCGTTGCGGTTGGTCGTCAGAGACGCCAGCAGGTTCGGTGTCACGGAACCGATGGCCGCGCCGATCACCAGGTAAACGGCTGTGTGGTAGTCCAGCATCCCCTGGATGGCAAAAGCCTGAAAAATAACCGTAGACGAAGACGAACTCTGCAGCAGGGCCGTAAAGCCGACACCAAATAAAATCGCCAGGAACGGATTGCTCAGTCCTGTCAGGAAATTAATAAATCCCTGGGTCTTGGACAGCGGAATAATCGCTTCCTTCATTACGGAAATGCCGAAAAACAGCATACCGAATCCCATCAGGATCTCACCGATATATTTGACCAGATTTCTGGAAATAAACAGATACAGAACCGCGCCGCCAAACAGAATCACCGGCGCGTAGGCCCCGATATTAAACGCGGTAATCTGCGCGGTAATCGTCGTACCGATATTCGCGCCCATGATTACGCCGATGGCCTGGGACAGATTCATCATCGCGGAATTCACGAATCCGATGACCATCACATCCGTAGCGGAGGAGCTCTGGATCAGCATCGTCATGCCCAGACCTACCAGTACCGCAATGATTTTATTTTTTGTGGCTTTTTCCAGAATATTCTGGAGATTATCCCCACACGCGTTTTTCAGTCCGGATGACATAATTGTCATACCAAACAGAAACAGTCCCACGCCTCCAAGAAGCGAAAAAACATCCACCAGTGTCATGTGTATCCTCCCTAATGATATTTCACCATTCTAATCATAGCACCTTTCTTTACCAAAGTCTCACATAAATATAAAATAGGTAAAATACATGTAAGTGTCTTGTAATATATCCGGAAAAATCGTCAGAATGCACAGAACCGGGGCCTTCGGCTCCCGTACCCAAGGCTGCGCTGCGGCGGCTGACGTCTCAGGGCCTGTGCAGATAAAAAGAACCGGAACTTCCGGTCCGGGTGATGGACCGATGAAGTTCCGGTTCTTTTTGAATCTCAGTATGTGCAGGCACACAGCTGTGTGTCTGAGGATGGTCATATGGTTCGTCTATGTAAAAATTTCCAAAAGGGAGATTGAATTATTCTGCATTCTATCGTAAAAGGGGCTCGCACCCTCGTCGGCTTCCGTCTGCCCCAGCCGCGCGGCCCGCAGGCCGCGCCGGGCAGATCTCTGATCTGGTCAGGCTTTCCTGTCCCGCCGCTGCGGGTACGATGCCTCACGCACAGGCTTTGGATCAGCCTTCAATCGAAATGTATTTCGCGTCTTCTACTTCCGGTTTCTTCGGCTCTTTTTTCGGGATGGCAACGGTCAGGATACCATCTTTGAAGGATGCCTTAACATCCGCATCCGTAATCTCATCGCCTACATAGAAGCTTCTCTGATAATGGCCGGAATAACGCTCTCTGCGGATATATTTCTCATTTTTGTCATCTTTCTCATCCTTATTCTCGGAATGAGTGGCTGTAACGGTCAGATATCCGTCCTTCAGCTGAGCGCTGACATCTTCTTTCGCGAAGCCCGGAAGCTCCATCTCAATCTGATAGCCCCCGTCGGTCTCTTTGATATCTGTATTCATCGTATTGTATGGGGTTCCGGAAGCCGGTGTCCAGAACTGGTCATTAAAGAAGTCATCAAATACATTGTCAGCAAAAGTGTTTCTAAAAATACTAGGTGTGAATAACATAAATCATTCCTTCTTTCTGTTTGCTCATTTCTTCTTGTTACATCTATCGGAACAAGAGGGCTTTTCTTTTTTCTTCCTTTCCCTCTTGCTATATATGTTATAGCACACGTTGTTAGCACTGTCAAGAGGTGAGTGCTAATTTTTTAAAAAATATTTGCTATGTACCTGAAACACTTTTGTTATGCGGGTTTCAGCGATATCCAATTTTTATTTTTTCAAAAGAACTGAAAATCTGGTATTTTGACTCCTATTTGACTCCAGTTACACAACCTTCCATGTAGTTAGCTTTGCGACCTCCTTTCGCACCCGGTTCTGCTCCGTAATGTGATTGTACACCTGCATCGTAACATCAATATTTGCGTGCCCCATCAGATACTGAACAACCTTCATAGCCAGCCCCTGCTCTGCCATTTCAAATGCCGGATAAAGCAGATTATCTACAAGCGTGATCATACTTCTCGAGTATCCGGCTTTTGACATATTAGAATAAAAGAGTTTTATATGAGACGGACGGACCTGAAGTACCTTCATCAGTCCAAGATCATTCTTTACATGATTATTCCATGTGGCCAGATAATTTTCTCTGGTACTTTCCTTTAATTTTTTTGTCGCCATGTATCGATCAAACAGTGTATTTCCGTCATCTGCCGGATTACACTGTCTGTCAGAAGACTGTCTTCCAAGTCTCTCTGCAGCTTCTTTTCCTTTTCCCGGAGTTCCAGAAGTGTCGAAGCGTAAAAACCAGTCCGTTTCCCCGTCTGTTTATCCGTATATCGGTAGGAATAGCGTCCATCATTTCGATAATACTCTCCTTCGCCGTCAAATAAAATTGGGTACCTCCGCTGATCTCCACATCAACGCCTGCCTTGCTGGTATTGCCGGTCGTTACGTTGACCAGTATCACATTTTTCGGAAGTTTCATTGTGATAGTCTGCAGCTTATCGGCCGTAAATTTCACCGTTTTGGTACGCTGGATATTTCCTTTTACATAGGCTTTTACATCATCATCGGAAAACTCCATGTCTACATCCGGGATATCCGGCTGTTTCAGGCAGTAGTTATAAAGTTTCTTTGCAAGAGTTTTTCCTTTTGTATTTGTCCCTTTAAATGCATCGTCTTTCTGGTAGGCATAGGCTGCCGCCAGATGGGTGATTACAAACCGCTCCCCTGCTGATTTTTCCGGATAATACTGGGTAAAAATCCATTTTCACCGGATGCTTTTGTTCCGTAATAACAGACCTTTGCCAATGCTTTTCCGTCCTTTAAGCGTGTCACCTCCCAGTCGCCGCTGTAGGAGGATGCTTTTTCCGGTTCAATGCAGTACGCAGTACTTGTGATATCTCCCATAGATACCGTGTACTTATAAGTAAGATAGCTGCCAAGACCATAATCTGAATAACGATACAACGTTCCTCGAGTAACCTTGATCCGTGAAGCGGCATCGGCTGGATGTGCACACGGAACCAAGGCTGTCACTGCCGCAGCTACAACCAGCAAAAGCGCAGCCGCTTTCCGAAATTTCTTTTTTCTCATCACGTGTTTCTCCTTGAATAGAGCAAACCCTCAAAATTCGACGTGAAGAACATATCTGATTTTGAAAGGGCAGGACGATCTCATAAAAGCTGCATAATCCAGATGGGATTAAAGGCAATTTATATACAAATTTTCATTTGACAATAATCGTTTTTTTATATAAAATATACAAAAACATTAATAATTAATTTAAGTCTTGCAGGAAACCAGCCTGCCACAAAAGGGTATAAATTTCCTACAGGAGGAGGATTTTATTATAGTAATAGTGGAGGTCCATCTACCAGTGTTTCCGTTTCATTTGGAGTAGGATTCCAAAATGTAGCTTTTTCTATTTCTTTTGGCCAAAGAGCCTCTGGCGTTACTGGTGTGTTTATTAATGCACCCATCAAAAAGTATTATTATAAGTTAGCTGTGAAAAAACTTATAGAGTTCGTTCTTACATAATTTATAGACGTCAAACAAGTAATTCGAGTTGGTATAAATATTCAGGTGGATCGCAAAAAGAATTAACGCATCAAGCCCAGTGGGCAAAAAAAATGTAACTATATAATAATACTGCAGAATCATTGAAAAATTTATTTTTATTAAAGATGCATTAAAATTTCTATGTTTTTTAATAATAAAACAAGGGAAAAAATATGAATGACAACTCAATGAGAAAAATAAAAATTACATATTTGCTTACAGTAATAGCATTTCTTGTAATTTTAGTTGCAGTAGACATTGGTGTTTCAAGGCATAACGAAAAGCAGCTATCCAACCAAATTGTAGGATCTTATGAGACACAAAATACGATGAGTGACACAGTTTATCTTGTGTTTACTGACCAGAAAAAATATACGCTTTACAAGCAATTTAAAATTTTGGAAAAAGGAACATATGAAACAGAAAACACAAATAATTCCAGAATTTATTCATTACGACATAATAATAAAGTTTCTGGAAATGCCATTTTATATGGAAACACCATTTACTATATTGCAAAAGATAGTACAGATATAATAGAAATGACAAAATTTAGTGATGTTCCAAATTATGTCAATGTAAATGTAAACAGCAACGAATAGAATAATAACATAAAATTTTTTCATTTAATACAAGCCATTCTAAACTTACGTTTAACAATGATTTTACTTGTAATTTACAAAAAGTTGGATAGCGTACAATAATGTTCGCAAAAAAATTATTGAGGGCTGAACAGCAGGTTCTGCCGTCCAGCCTTCAATAATTATCATAGAAAATCTTATTTACAGAGAATTATTCACACGCGGGGGTGCGGACGTTTTCTTGGACAGCCTAGGCAACCAATCCAAGAGATCGCCTGTACTCCACAGGGCTTAAATATCCTAACGATTTCTTGATTCTTTTTTCATTGTACCAAT